>ERZ1026776.38-NODE-38-length-89460-cov-25.615391_pt1 | contig 89460 bp, 58 predicted proteins | sample MGYA00380125_ERZ1026776 | MGnify/ENA primary metagenome ERZ1026776 (study PRJEB33269, sample SAMEA4719761) | human gut metagenome | biome: human-associated habitat; feature: organic feature; material: feces | place: Cameroon | collected 2013-10 ...
ATATGTATGCAACCCTAAGATTTTACTGATAGGGATAGGCATACGACAATCTTGGTTGCAAAAGTACAATAAATCTTTTGCAACCTATTTGCAAATAGGGAAAAAATCAAATAATCAGAGTGTTAAGGAGGACAAGATAAGCCCTTGGAGGCGAATGTGGAACGTTCTGATTCCAATATCTTGCCTTTTGAATGCTACAGATAACAGGACGAGGCAATGTCTTCCAAAGAGCTGGCACGATGCCAGCAAACACTGGTGCTGTATCGAAATCCATATGTTGGACAGAGACCGTAGGCGATAGCTTCACCTGCCTTACGTTCATGCAATGCTTTTTCACCTGTGCGCCCAGCTTACCTTGGCAACAGTCATGCCCCACGCAACAGTCAGCCATCATACCCACCATCACCTTGTCAGAACGAAGGCAGTGCATGACTGTAGTGCCCACGCTCAGGTAAACCACCATGAACGAGAGCATCAAAGCCATCAATATGTTGAGCGAACGTTTCATACCTATTTTTTTTGCACTCCTTCCTTTTATCTGGTTGCAAAATTAAGTATTTTCCTCAGAATAAGAACCTAATAGCCACATAAATTAATGACCTTTAACGGCTCTTGTTTAAAAAATTCAAAAAACACCGCCTCAAATAGCTCCCCTTTTCTTTAGTTCTACTTTTTCTCTAACCGTTTTTTATCCACTTTGTGAGTGCCACTTGACTAAAACAAGTAAGTAAAATATAGAAAGAAATAATAAAAAAACAGGGAGATCGCAAAGATAATCGTATTTTTGCAATCTCCTGATACGATTACCAGCAATATGGTATCCCTCGTTTCTCGCACTCTTTACGCAGAGCAGCAAGGAAGTAACTGCGCTCGCTGCCCCAACCACGAACCTTGCGCTCGTGATCTACGGTCTGCTTTAGTTGTTCATCGCTATATGCGGCAAAGCGGGCTGCATACTCTGAAATTCTTGACTCGGCATTAGCTGCCATCACATTCTCATTGTTCTTTAAATCTGAATTTGGATTCATAAAGATAATTATTTTAAGTTGTTAAACACTTACACATTCTTTTACCACCGTGGTTATCTCTATGCGAAACTCGGTTGGTGTGCCACAACTGGGCAACTCTTAATGCTTATTTCGATTGCAAAAGTACATCTTTATTTTGAAACCACCAAATTTTTCTCAAGTTTTTTTCTAATGTCTTCCTCCTTCTTCAAAGAAGAAGATTTTTTAGTAAGTAGTACTTACGTCACCCATGCAGTAGTACTCACTCTGCCGTTGCAGTAGCATCTGGGAACATTTTTCAATTTCTAACAAACTCGGTAAGGGTTAAACTTTACTATAATTACATGAAAAGAGTAAGAGAATCATCAGAATATCATTATCTTTGCAAGATACATATCTAAAAAGAAAAAATTAAATCCAAAAATTATGATAGAACAAGTTGAATTTTCATTGCGACCTTTTCCTCGCGGTTTTCACCTCGTAACGAATGAAGTACTCCGTCAATTACCAGCATTGCCAAAGACTGGAATACTAAATCTTTTCGTCAGACACACAAGTTGTGGATTGTCACTTAACGAGAATTTCGATCCAGATGTGCGATACGACCTGAAGGGAATCTTTGAGAGATTGGTGCCAGATGGAGATCCGAGATACCTGCACCAAGATGAAGGTCCAACGGATATGTCAGCCCACGCCAAATCAAGTATGGTAGGAGTTTCACTGACGATTCCTATCACAAACGGCAGACTGAACCTCGGAACCTGGCAGGGGATATACCTATGCGAGTTTAGAGAAGGCGGCGGCAGCAGACATCTCATCGCCACAATCATGGGGGAATAAAAAAGACAAATGATAAACCATTTTATAGAAAGTAGAAACAAGAAACCCAGTAAATCAATGATTTACTGGGTTTATCTTGGGTGGAAGGTGGGACTCGAACCCACGACATTCAGAACCACAATCTGACGCTCTAACCAACTGAACTACGTCCACCATGTTAGCTTGCTTAATTGTTATTTCTTTTAAGCGAGTGCAAAGGTACTACTATTTTTTGATTCCACCAAATTTTTAGCGAACTTTTTTCGAAAAAATTTCATTTTTTCTCAATTTAAGCAGTTTTTTAGCCTATTTTGTCGAATTTCATTCAGTTTTTACCTTATTTTCCTTCCTTTTCATATTTACACTTTTCTGATTCTCATTCATTCAGAAGAGGGTGTGTCACGAATTCATGACACACCCTCTTCATAAAATGCTTTTAAATTTCTCGCAGTAATGTAGAAAAATTACTTAGCAGGAGTTGCAGGAACTGCAGGGGCAGCCTTCTGAGCATCAGCAGCAGGGGCAGCCTTCTGGGCATCAGCACCCTTAGCAGGAGCTGCAGTCTGAGCACCAGCAGCATTGTTAGCACCTGGCATAGCAGGGAGAGCAGTCTGCTCAGTTGTAGCAGAATTTTCCATTACACTGCTTTCACCAACAGCTGTTGGAGCTACATAAGCACAAGCTACGCTGATAATAACCATAGCAGCAGCAAGGCCCCAAGTTAATTTCTCTACTACATCAGTGGTCTTACGAACACCCATGATAGCGTTTGAAGAAGAGAAGTTGGATGCGAGACCACCTCCCTTTGACTCCTGGATAAGCACGATGAAAATCATCAGCAATGCTACCAGGACGATTAATACTACAAATAATGTGTACATTTTTAAAACTAGTTTTATTTATTATTTTTGATCAATTTTTCCAAGAATCGCATCTGGTCAGCATAATGCATGCTCTTGCCTGGATGCTTTTCATGCAAACGGCGTATAATGTCGAGTGCACGTTGGTATTTTCCCTGTTTAATATAGATACGAGCCAAAGTCTCAGTAAAGACTCCACTATTTTCAGCCTGTTCCTCCTTGTTGTTGTCATCCAACTCAGGTTTGTACTCAGGCTGATAATCAGCAGAAACATCAATCTTAGGAAGTTTAAATCCTCCATCCTCCATGAAATCATCAATGAGCGAGATGGTACGAGAGGAGTTCTCTTCCTCAGTCTCCCCTTCTGTTTCCAGAAGATAAGCCACATAATCGACGGCTGCATCAGCAGGAGTTGGTTTTCTTTTTTCCTTTTTCTTTTCCTCGTCTTCCTTATCAGCAGGTATAGACTCCAAAAAGTTGTCTATCAAATCTGAAGTTCTATCAGCCGTATTATCTTTCTTTCCAGCCGCAGCATGCGACTCTTTCTTGAGCTGATAATGAGCTGCCTCCACCATCTGGAATATCACCTTTCTGTCAGTAATATAGATAGCAGCCCGGCGAAGTTCTTCATCAAAACTGGCATCATGGAGCAAATACAAGTTCTGCAACATCAGCAATCGAGCCGTCTGATAGTACGGATAGAGTGCTAACAGCTCACGGAGATCATAAAGAGTCTCTTTATTCATCTCCTCCGGATGTTGTATCAATCTTGTTAATTCCACGAATCTCTAATAATATTAACAGTTATAATTTTTAAAATCTTTTTTCTAACGAATTCAACTTTTCAGAAGAAATTCTTCTTTCAGACAAAATGCCTCTATTCTGCCCACATACATCTCTTATGAGAAATAATATCTCCCCCTGAGAATTATAACTCCAGAGAGAATGCATATTTCTTGAGAGAATGCCTAATTACCAGTTTGCAACAGTAGCGTTGAAAATCTGCTCCACCAGATCCTTCACCATCTGATTGACCAGTTCTTCCTGAACCGAAGCCAGACTCTGGGTGGTCTCATAACTCTTTGAAGAAGTAAACTGGCGTTCAAAATCTTCATTGTGGTTCACATTATTGGTGAATCTCACATTTACAGTAATAGACAATTCGGTCTGTGCAGAATAGCCTTCGCTCGAAACACTCTTGTTGCGCTGGCTATACTGTGTAATCTCTCCCTCTATCTTCAGGTCTCCATTTCTCTTGACCTGTTGCAAGCGGGTATGATTAGCAAATTCATCCTTCAAGGCATTGTTGAACATCGGTCCCATCGGTCCCCACACATAGGTACTTCTAATAGGGAATTCAGCTATCTGAATGGTCTTGGTCTTGGTATAGTCGATGCTTGCGCCATTGAACTTATAGCTCACGGAGCATGCAGCAAGAATGCCAATAGTAAGGATGACACCTATTATATATATATGTTTGCGAAAACGCTTCATATTCCAATTGTCTTACTTATTTTTGTCTTTTTCTTCTTCCTCATCGCCATTGAGTCCATATTGCTTGAGACGGCGATACAGCGTACGGTCGGAAATACCAAGTTCCTGAGCAGCCTTTTTGCGATTTCCGTTATTTCGTTCCAAAGCCTTTTCGAGCATCTGGCGCCCCAAATCATTCAGATTCAGCGTTTCCGGTTCATTGATTTCCTCAACGATGGCATCTTCTGTCGCATGATGCGGAATGACCGGACGGATACTTGGTGTCTTATCCATTCTCGCAGGGAAGTCGCTTACAGACTCTACTGGAGTAATAGCATTAGGACTTGCAAATCCACTGGCACCATTGAGCTGGCGGGCTTCATCCAATTGCTTACGCAGTGAACTGACATCACGACGGAGGTCACTCACATTGCCTCTCAACTCATAGAGAATCTTATAGAGAAGTTCACGCTCGCTCTCGTAGCTATGAGCACCGCCCGTCTGGGAAGGAATCGTAGCCAACTGGGTTGACTCTTCATCCATCGGAATATAATGCAAGAGCATCTCAGCACTGATTTCCCGTTCCTGACTGAGCACAGACATCTGTTCCGTGATATTCTTAAGTTGTCTTACATTTCCCGGCCACTTATATTTGAGCATGATGCCCTTTGCATCCTCGCTGAGCGAAATCTTAGGCAACCTGTACTTTTCAGCCATTTGCATCGCAAAAAGTCTGAAGAGCAGAAGGATATCATTACCTCTTTCACGAAGCGGCGGCATCTGGATTGGAATGGTATTCAGACGATAATAGAGATCTTCGCGGAAGCGACCTTCACTGATGGCTTTGCGCATGTTGACATTCGTAGCTGCCACTATTCTCACATCAGTCTTTCTCACTTCCTGTCCACCTACGCGGATATATTCACCGGTTTCCAGCACACGGAGCAATCTGGCTTGTGTCTGGATAGGCAGTTCGCCCACCTCATCGAGGAAAATGGTTCCCTTATTGGCGATACCGAAATATCCTTCACTTTCTCCGATAGCTCCCGTAAAGGAACCTTTCTCATGACCGAAGAGTTCGCTATCGATAGTACCTTCAGGAATACTACCACAGTTGATAGCAAAATACTTTTCACGGCGGCGTGGTGAATGATCGTGGATAACACGCGGAATGATTTCCTTACCCACACCCGATTCACCGATGATAAGCACAGAAAGATCTGTCGGTGCCACCTGTAAGGCGACATCGAGCGCACGGTTCAATCCATCGCTATTACCCACGATGTTATACCGTTGTTTTACTTTCTGAAGTTCACTTGTGTCCATTTAGCTGACAAAATTACGCATTTTTTTTGAATAATCTGCAAAAATGGCATAAAATAGTCATTTTTTTAACTTTTCACCTCAGGCTTTGGGTTAAAAGGAGCATTAGAATGCTTCTTTGGGATAGAAAAACGCACTTTCTCGCTCTCATCACGTTTTTCGCGATAAAGCTTTGGAAGCGGATTTTCACGAGCCTCATCATACTCATTGCGATGGTGATAAGCATCCACAGCCAAATAGACTGCATGGCGGAAAGAAGTCTCATCAGCCTCTCCTACTCCTGCGATACAGAACTCCGGTGTAACATCTGCTGCAGTACGGATGATTGGCATGCCGGCAGTGAAGACTACACCGTCTTCCGTATATAGTGAATGAAAAGGAGTTGTTGCCTGGTCATGATACATAGCCATCACACCGTCGAAATCTCTGAAATAGCCTTTTCCGAAGAATTCATCTGTAGCATACGGACCAAACGCCTGCACACCTTTCTCTGCCAATGCATCAATAGCAGGGATAATGATTTCGCGCTCTTCTGTGCCGCAACTGCTATCCTCATTGGTCTTTGGATTCAAAGCAAGTACTGCGATACGTGGATTGCTGATATAGAAATCACGCTTGAGAGTCTGCTGCATCAGGGTTACTTTTTCTACGATCGCCTCCAGACTGATAGCTGCAGGTACATCTTTCAGAGGTGTCTTTTCTGTGACCGATGCGATACGGAGATCACCACCAATCAGCATAGACAGTCCCTTCTTGCCTTCACCAAGACAGGTCTCAATATAATTTCTATGACCAGGGAAAGGATAGTTATCCATCTGGGCATTGGCATTGTTGATAGGTCCGGTAACCAGCACGTCGTAGAGACCGGCACGATAATCGGTCATGGCACGATCGAGCGCCTTTACTGCAGCCAGTCCTGAGTCAGCTGTAGGCATACCCATATCCACTTTCACCTCGTCATCTACAGCAGCCAGAAGATTGATTCTTCCATCCTGTACATCCTCAGCCTGCTGAATGATAGAGAACTGACCTGGCAAGTTCATGGCCTTGCGATAATAGGCTGCCACTTTTGGCGAGCCATATATAATAGGTGTACAGAGTTCCAGCATTTCTGGCTCTGCAAAGGTTTTAAAAATGAGTTCATATCCGATACCATTGGTATCTCCGTGGGTGATAGCCACCCTTACTTTCTGATTGTCCATATATTATATTTTGATGTATTTATTTGAAACTTATGATATTTATCTGAAACTTGCGATGGTGATAAGCAGAAACTTGCGATATTTTCAACTTCAGCTTACGAAGTTTTCATCTGCAGTTTACGAAATTTTTACCTGATAGTTGTCAGCACAGCTTCCAACTGCTTGATTAAATTTCTTTTCTTCATTTCGGGCGCATAGACGAAACCAATGATGACTAATGCATTATATTTTCCAAGGACGTTCCGCCCTTGTGTGAAGTCGGCATCAGACATCAGCTTCATCACATAAGGTCCACCCATGGCATCCCCCTTCATTTCCCAGCATCCATTTAAATATTCCCTGATATAGGCAAGTTGCATGTACATGCCATCCTCCTCACCTGGCACGTTGACACGTAGTACGCTGTCAACTTTCGGTTTGAGAGCAGATGGAAGATAGGGATTCCCTCGCCAAAAATCTCTCAACTTAAATATGAGGAGGCTCTGCATACCCGAGTTTGCATTATTTGACAGCCACAGGAAATCCTTACCACGCTTACTTGACTGCATGTCAGCAGGAATCTTCATGTCGATGCCGAAGAGCCGCTTTACCTCTTTCTGCTTCTCTACATTCTGCCGGATGACAGACGCCAGATGTTTCAGTTCCGATTCGTCCAGTATCTGGCGGAGTCTCATTCCATCCAGACGGCTTTTCAACTGTTCTACGGTCTGCGCCTTGATACGGATAATGACTTGCGGAGCAGCATTGACATCTTTGCTGATTTTCACTTCAAAGTCACGATTTCTCTTATCCACATCTACGACGACCCGGTTTCTTACCGTCTGATACAGGCTTGTCAGTTTTCCTTTTCTCACCTGTATGATATTGAACATGGGTTCCGGCTGAGGCATATCTGGCACACTCTCCTGCAAGATAGCAGTTACGATGCGATTCGTATCTCCTTCAAGCACCACCTCATAGGGCTGACCGATACTTTCAGGAAGCCGATTGCTCTTTCCGTCTTTGCAACAAGCCAGCACGAATACAAAGCAGATTGCAAGAAATAATCTCAGATATTTCCAATTCATCATTATTCTATCATCGTTTTGTCGCTTATCTTCAAAAGAAAGGTCTTCAGTTCAGGAGAAATTCATTCACAGAGTAAAGTCTTTGAACTATTTGGTCAAAAGGACAACTCCTGTCGAGAAGAAAAGCTCCTATCAAGAATACTCTCGGCAAGAGCCCCCTACCGCGAGAAAAGACTTTCTATCGAAGAAGAAACGGGATTATCGCGAAGAGCGTTCTTCGTCCTCGTGCTCTCTGATTTCTCCGATTTTCTTGGATGTACTGAGCAAGCCACAAGCTGCATAGATATCCTGTCCGCGACTGGCACGGATGGTGGTGAAGACACCGTGAGAAGTGAGATAATCACGGAACTGTTCCATTTTCTCATCATTGACGCCCTGCAATGGGATGTCCGGAATCTGATGGAAACGAATCAGATTGAAACGGCAGTCGAGACCCTTCACCAACTTGATGATTGCCTTGGCGTGCTGCATACTGTCGTTCACTCCCTTGAACACGATATATTCGAAAGACAAGCGACGCTGGTGAGAGAAATCATAATTGCGGAGCAGTTCCACAACCTGTTCTATACCCATACCCTTCTCGGCAGGCATCAGTTCTGCTCGCTCAGAAGGTATCGGATCGTGCATCGAGATAGCCACATGGCACTCGCTCTCTTCGAGGAATCGCTTCAACTTGTTTTTGACGCCCACCGAACTTACTGTGATGCGTTTCGGACTCCATGCCCAACCATAGTCAGCGGTCAGGATTTCCGTGGCACGCAACACATTATCCAGATTGTCCATCGGCTCGCCCTGTCCCATAAACACGATATTGGTGAGTTTGTCCACCTCTGGCAGGGAGTAGATCTGATTGAGGATATCGCCAGCAGGCAAACTTCCTTCAAACCCCTGCTTACCAGTCTGACAGAAGAGGCAGTTCATCTTGCATCCCACCTGTGATGAGACACAGAGCGTGGCACGGTCTTTGTCGGGGATATAGACCGTCTCTACAAACTTTCCGCTGCGTGTAGGGAAGAGATACTTGATGGTACCATCTACGGAGTGCTGTGCATCGGTATATCCGGCACATCCTATCTCATATTCTGCGGCCAGCTTGGCACGGTTAGCTTTCGAGATATTAGTCATCTCATCGATGCTCTTCACATGCTGTTCATAGAGCCATTTAGCCATCTGCCCACCCGTGAAGGCAGGCATACCCAAGTCCTTAGCCACTTGCTTCAATTCAGCAAGGGTAAGCCCCAAAAGATATTTTTTTTCATCATTCATAGTGCAAAGATAGTATTTTTTGGCGAAAAATTGTTATCTTTGCCACATATTTTAATATAATAAGCTAAAATATAGATAAAAAATACCGTTTTGACCTCCGGAAAGGGAGCCGAAACGCAAAAACATAACAAAAAAAAATGAGAGAAAAAATAGACCTTTTCTTACCTTGTGAAGACATTGAAGTTGCCCAAAGCGCACTTCTGGAACTTCATGACAACAAGACGGTTCAGCATATCAATCTCCTGGTGAGCGCTGATTTTGCAGCCCATCACCAAGTGCCTGATGGATGCACCTTCGTAGTCATTGACCGATTGGAAAGCAGCAACACGGTAGAAAGCATTGCTGAAAACACCGATGCCGATTATGTGATGATCTGCACCAAGACGACTCCGATCAGATGGGGACTCTATGCCCTGGAGCGATTCCTCCGCACGGCTGACGACACAGGTGCCGTCATGGTTTACTCCGACTATTATTCCTTGATCAAAGAAGATAATGAGGCTGCAAAAGTTGAAGGAAAAGAAGAAAAAGATGGAGCTGAAACTCATGAAGCGAAAACCGGCAAGCTGATCAAGCATCCGGTTATTGATTACCAGTCTGGTAGCCTTCGCGACGACTTCGATTTCGGAAGCCTCTGGTTCATCAAGGCGCAAGCCCTCCGTGACTTCATCGCCCAGCAGGACAGAGCTGACTATCAATATGCGGGTCTCTACGACCTCCGTCTCTACCTGAGCCGCGTTGGAGAGATTTTCCATCTCAATGAATTCCTCTATACAGAAGATGAACTCGACAACCGAAAGAGCGGCGAGAAGCAATTCGACTACGTGAACCCTCGCAACAGAGAGGTGCAGATAGAGATGGAAAAGGCTTGCACGCAGCATCTCAACAAGGTGGGAGCCCTCATCGATACCAGTTTTTATCGCCAGCCGGATTTCGGCGAACAGGAATTCTTCTACGAGGCTTCTGTGATCATCCCTGTTTTCAACAGAGAGAAGACCATCGCGGATGCCGTGAAGAGTGCGCTGAGCCAGAAAGCCAATTTCAAGTTCAACGTCATCGTGGTCAACAATCATTCTACCGACCGCACTGGCGAGATTCTTGATGAAATCGCTCGCGAGATGGAAGCCAGAAACGACAAGCAAGCGGGACGTCTCGTACAGATTGTGCCTGTGAGAAACGATCTCGGCATCGGTGGCTGCTGGAATGTAGCCATCAATAGCGAGTACTGCGGCAAGTTTGCAGTCCAGTTGGACAGCGACGATCTCTATTCGTCTCCGAAGACTCTCCAGAAAATCGTAGATGCCTTTCACAACCAGAAGGCAGCGATGATGATCGGCTCGTACCGCATGTGCGACTTCGACCTCAACACCCTGTCTCCAGGACTGATAGACCATAAGGAATGGACCGAGGAAAACGGTTGCAACAACGCACTGCGCATCAACGGATTGGGTGCTCCGAGAGCATTCTTCACACCGCTCGTCAGACAGATACAGTTCCCTAACACGTCTTATGGTGAAGACTACGCCTTAGGACTTGCCTTCTCTCGCCGATACAGAATCGGAAGAATCTATGATGAACTGTACCTCTGCCGCCGCTGGGGAGGCAACAGTGATGCCGCTCTGAGCATCGAAAAGGTGAATGCCAACAATCTCTATAAAGACCGTCTGCGCACGATGGAACTGAAGGCACGCCAGCAGATGCTGCAGGGCAAGGCCGACATTATGGAAGACAGCAGTATCTCACGCTTCTTCAACCGCCAGTTGGAGAGATGGGAGGATGCCCGCCATCGCTACCGCGACCTGAAGCACGTGGAGAGCCAGACTCTCTCCGACCTTCTCAAACTGCAATGGAACCCTGCCCGCATCGTGAGCACAGGTGCCAAGATAGACAAGAAGACCCTCGATGAGCGCCCATGCTTTCTCTGCGAGAAGAACCGTCCGAAGGTACAGATGTCCAAGCAGATAGACGAACGTTTCTACCTGCTGGTCAATCCGTTCCCTATCCTTCCGGTACATTTCACGATTCCGGCACGCAAGCATCAGCCGCAGGCCATCTTCAAGAACTATGGCGAGATGCACCGATTCCTGAGTCTGCACAGCGAGCTGATGGTATTCTACAACGGTCCGAAGTGCGGTGCCTCGGCTCCAGACCATCTGCATTTCCAGGCAGGAACCAGCGGCATACTTCCCCTGCAGAACAACTGGCAACGCCTCTCACGCAACCTGACAGATATCATCTGCCTGAACGATGAGGAGAAGATAGCAGCCATCCGCGACTATACCGTTCCTGCCTTCGTGATCATCTCCAAGAGCGAGGAAAGCGACGAGATGCTCTTCAAGCGCCTCTACAATGCGATGCCTCAGCGCGGCGACGAGACTGAGCCGATGATGAACATCGTGGCCTGGCGCAAGGGTGATGAATATATCAGTATCGTGATTCCAAGAGAGAAGCACCGCCCGGAAGCCTACTTTGCCGATGGCGATGCCCAGATCATGGTTTCTCCGGGAGCCCTCGATATGTCGGGTCTCATCATCACGCCACGCGAAGAGGATTTCCGCAAGCTCACCGAGGAGAAGGCTGAGGCAATCCTGAAGGGATGCGGCATTTCCAGCGAGAAGATGGAAAGCATCATCCATAAGCTGAAGGCTGCCAAGGAGGCTGAGAAAAGCACCATCACTACTTCCACCTTATATAATAATGGTAAGCAGCCGGATGTCTCTGTGGGCATCGTGAGCGGTCAGAAGATTCACTTCTCGCTCAACAAGCCTTACCTTGCCAAGGGCGAGGTGGTTACGGGCGAACAGGAAGTGGAATTCTCCGAGGGAGGTGTGCTCTGGAACGGCAATCAGTACAGTTCGCTTACCTTCCATCCACAGAGCTGCGATACCTCCTTCTCACTGAACGATGTCACTATCGGCGTCAACTTCCACTGGGAACGCAAGGAAACACAGACCTTCTTAGGTACGCTCCATTTCGTGGTAGAATCAGACAAGATCTGCGCCATCAACGAGCTTCCTGTAGAGAAGTATCTGGAGAGTGTGATTTCCAGCGAGATGAGTGCCACTTCCAGTCTTGAACTCCTCAAGGCACATGCCGTGATTTCCCGTTCATGGCTCCTTGCACAGATGAAGAAGCGAAGAGACGTGGCAGAGAGCGGCAACAATTTCTTCTCTTTTGTCAAGAAAGACGACATGCTCATCCGCTGGTACGACCGCGAAGACCACACCATCTTTGATGTCTGCGCCGACGACCACTGCCAGCGCTACCAGGGTATCACCAAGGAGACTTCTCCGCATGTGGCAGAAGCTATCCGCCAGACCAGGGGACAGATTCTGATGGATGGCGAGGAAATCTGCGATGCCCGATTCTCCAAGTGCTGCGGCGGTATCACCGAGGAATTCCAATATTGCTGGGAGAACACACCTAAGAGCTATCTCTCTGCTGTGAGGGATATTGCTTTGGGAATCAAGCCGAAAGGACTGAAGAGTTCCATGAATGCCGAGTGCTTGAAAGATGCAAGAGATACTGAGTGCTTGAAGGCTTCAAAGGCTCTGATGGATTCTGAGGACAGACTTCCGGATCTGACTCAGGAGGAAGAGGCTGACCGCTGGATTCGCTCCAACCCGCCTGCTTTCTGCAATACTACAGACAGAAAAGTGCTCTCGGAAGTATTAAACGACTATGACCAGGAAACTGCCGATTTCTACCGCTGGAAGGTGACGCTGACTCAGGAGAAACTGCAGCAGCTGCTCGAAGAGAAACTGAAGATGAACTTCGGCTGCATCCTCGACATGAAGGCTGTGGAACGCGGTAAGAGCGGACGCATCAGCAAGTTGCAAATTATCGGTACCGAAAAGACTTTCACCATCGGCAAGGAGCTGGAGATACGCAGAGCCTTGAGCGACAGCCATCTCTACAGTTCGGCTTTCGTGGTAGATAAGTTTGATCTGGACGAGAACCAGGTTCCTCAGCGCTTCGAACTGATCGGAGCCGGATGGGGACACGGAGTGGGTCTCTGTCAGATAGGTGCAGCCGTGATGGGCAACGAAGGATACTCCTACGATGATATCCTGCTGAGATACTATCAGGGAGCAGAAATCAAGAAAATCTACAAGTAAGGTCTAAGGAATAGAGTTCTTTCTGATCAACAAGTAAGGTCTAAGGATAGAGTCCTTTCTGATCAACGAGTAAGGTCTAATTTCTGATAGTCAAGCGATGTCTGAGGAAGAGAACGAAATCTAATGGACAAAAGATAAATATCTAATGGATAAAATGGTAACAAAGAAGAATAGCAGGAATCCATGGGCATGGATCCCTACCCTATATTTTGCAGAGGGACTGCCCAACGTGATTGTGACAGTTCTCTCTGTGGTGATGTACATGCAGTTGGGCCTCACGGATGCCGAAGTGGGTCTCTATACAGGATGGCTGGCGCTTCCCTGGGTAATCAAACCCTTGTGGAGCCCGTTCATCGATCTTCTGAAAACGAAGCGCTGGTGGGTACTTACGATGCAGGCGCTCATCGGAGCAGCACTGGCAGGCATTGCGTTCTCGCTGCCTACGGCCTTCTGGTTTCAGGCCACCATGTGCTTCTTCTTCCTCATCGCCTTCTGCAGCGCCACCCATGACATCTCTGCCGACGGCTTCTATATGATAGAACTGGATGAGCACAACCAGACGAAGTTTGTGGGTCTGCGCAATACCTTCTACCGCCTCGCCATCATCTTCGTGAATGGTTTCTTAGTGATGCTGGCTGGTGTGCTGCAGGTGATGTTCCGCAATCAGATACGCTTCTCGTGGGCACTGATTTTCTACGGATTAGCTGGCATCTTCATCGGTCTGTGGCTCTACCATAGCCGCCTGATGCCTACGCCGAAAGAGGATGTGCAGACGGAGAGAACTGTGGGCGAAGTGACTCACGAACTGAAGAATATGTTCCGCACTTTCTTCACGAAATTCGGAGCCAAGGAGACGGTCATTGTGATGCTCTTTCTGCTGTTCTACCGCTTCCCGGAGGCTTTGCTCAATACGATGACCAAGACTTTCATTCTTCGCCCTAACTCGCAGGGTGGTCTGGGCATGTCACCGCAGGAATACGGACTTGCCAATGGTACGGTTGGTCTCATCGGTCTCCTTCTGGGTGGCATCATCGGAGGTATCTTAGTGAGCCGCGACGGTATGAAGAAGTGGCTGTGGCCAATGGTTTGCGCCATCACCCTGCCGGATGCCGTCTATATCTATCTCAGCTATTCGCTCAATTCTGATATCGTGATGGTGTCCTCCTGCCTATTCGTAGAGCAGTTCGGTTATGGGTTAGGCTTCACGGTGCTTACGCTCTACATGCTATTCTACAGTCAGGGCAAGTTCAAGACCTCTCACTACTCCATCTGTACCGGTATTTCCTATCTCGGCCTGATGCTTCCGGGCATGGTTTCGGGTTATCTGAAAGACCTCTTGGGATACCGCCATTTCTTCATCGTGGTGATGGCATGCTGCGTAATCACCTTCCTGGTTACCGACTACCTCAAAATAGATCCTGACTTCGGAAAAAAGGAAAAAGAGGAGGAAGATGAAGATGAAGGGGAAATGTTGGACGAAGAAGTGACGAATGAAGAGGATATATTGGAAGAAGAGATAACGGAAGAAGAATATCTGGAAAATGAGGATTCTTCGGAAAAGCAGGATTTGCAGAACGAAAACGAAAAGGGAAACCGAAAGTAAAGGGATTCCCGAAAAAAATAAATAATTAATAGAAAAGAGAGGGTGTGTCATAAGTTCATAACACATCCTCTTTTTCGTTTCTTTGAAGATTAACTTTATCGGATAATCGTCACCTCTCCATTCTTGGCTATTTTCACGATGCTGGATGGTGTGTGAGGCTTATGCTCCTGACGACGGGTCCAGCAAACATAATCTACTTGCTCCAGCAATTCTGGGGCAATATCACGATAGTTCTGCGCTGCAGGCTCACCACTCACATTGGCACTGGTGCTCACAATAGGCTTCTGGAAGCGATAACAGAGTTCCTTGCTGAAAGACTCGAAAGTTACTCGCATAGCAAGACTGCCATCCTCTGCCACCAGATTGTTGGCTACACCCGTAGTATCATCGAGGATGATGGTAGTTGGCTTCACAGGCATGGCTACATCGATGAAATCCCAAGCCACCTGAGGCACATTGCGGAAATAACGCGCCATACGGTCAGCACTATCCACCAGACAGATAAGCGCCTTACTGTCGTCGCGCTGCTTTATTTTGTAAACCTTTGCCACTGCCTCTGGGTTAGTAGCGTCACAACCGATACCCCAAACGGTATCTGTAGGATAGAGAATCACTCCACCCTTACGCATGCATTCTATTGCATTCTTAATATCTTCCTGTTGAGTCATTTTTTATTCTCCTTTATTATTGTTTATCCTTATATATGAAGGAATTGATTCATCCTTTGTCTCTCAAAATGATTCTTGCTTTTCATGAAGTCCTTCGTTTCTCAAAAACCAATTTTCTATTTACAAGAAATTCTTTGCACCTCAAAACCGATTCTTGATTATATATTAAGGTGAAAGTACTTCCTTATTAAATACTTCTGTACTGCTCGATATCTCTCATTCCGTTGAGGAAATCACGGGCTTCCATTCTCTTTTTGCCGCTAATCTGTATTGTGTCGAGCTGGAGCCATTCGTCTGCACAGGCTATTTGCAGGCTCTTGCCTTCCACGCGCAAGGTTCCTACTACAGAAGAAGCAGCATTCTCTGAAGAAGCAACATTCTCTGAAGAAGCAGCAACTGCCTTTCCTGTTTTGGAAGTCTTGAATACTTTCAGCACCTGCGCCTTACCGCCTTCCTTCTGAATCTCAGTCCAGGCGCCTGGATATGGCGAAAGACCGCGAATGAAGTCATACACCTTCTTGGCTGGCTGATTGAAATCGATACGGCAGGTATCCTTGAAAATTTTCGGAGCAGAATGAAGCACGGTGTCTGTCGTGATCATCTCATCCTGCGGCATTGAGTCGATATTTCCGTCGGATGCTATCAGTCGGTCGATGGTCTCTACAGCTATCTCAGCGCCTAAGTGCATCAGTCCGTCATAAACATACTCAACATCAGCATCGTCAGGGATGGCGAATGGCTTCTGCATGATGATGCGACCGGTATCGATGTCGTGGTCGAGGAAGAAGGTGGTGACGCCTGTCTCCGTCTCACCATTGATGACAACCCAGTTGATAGGGGCAGCACCGCGGTACTGAGGAAGAAGGGCTGCATGCACATTGAAGGTGCCGAAGCGAGGCATATCCCATACTACTTCTGGCAGCATTCGGAAAGCTACCACCACCTGCAGGTCGGCCTGATAACTGCGCAACTGCTCTACAAATTCCGGATCCTTCATCTTCACAGGCTGCAATACAGGCAAGCCCTTTGAGAGGGCATATTGCTTGACCTGCGAAGGCTGAAGAGTGTCCTGATGACGACCCACCGGTTTGTCGGGCTGGGTTACTACAGCCACCACATTATATCCGCCTTCTACAAGGCTCTTGAGGGATTCCACCGCAAACTCCGGGGTTCCCATAAATACGATTCTTAAATCTTTTTTCTCCATAAACTAATATTTTGAAGTTAAAAACAGTAAAGCCGTAGAATTCTTCACTCTTCCCTCTTCACTCTTCACTTAACCTACTCGGCCGACATATCCGCCACAATCTGGCGATAAGTCGAATAAAGGCGGGTACGGCTGATATATCCCTTCAGCACGCCGTTCACATCCACTACAGGCAACTGGGCGGCATCACTTTCGTCAAATTTCTTCATCACTTCCTGCATCGGTTCGTGATCGCTGAGCACGGCTGAAGGCTGGAGCATCAGCTGCTTTACCTTGAAGCGCGTGTAGAGTTCCGAACGGAAGATGATGTGACGGATGCGGGTGATATCGATGATGCCCAGCAAGACGCCAGCCTGATTGACTACCGGAAGGAAATTATTGTTGCTGCGACTGATTTCAGACACTAACTTACCCATCGGGAGGTCGGGACTTACCGGATGATAGTCCTTCTCCACCACGCTCTGCATACCCATCAGCGTGAGGGCTGCCTTGTCGATATGATGGGTAAGCAACTTGCCTTCCCTTGCCAGTCGGAGCGCATAGATACTGTGGCTCTCGAAGATGCTGATGGTAAGCAGCGAGCAGATGCACACGATCATCAGTGGGATGAAGAGCAGGTAACCGCCTGTCAGTTCGGCTATCAGGAAGATGCCCGTCAGCGGTGCATGCATCACGCCCGTCATCACGCCTGCCATGCCCATCAGCGTAAAGTTCTGCTCAGGAATATAAACGCCTAACTTGTAGATGTTCCAGATGCGAGCGAAGAAGAAGCCTGCAAAACCGCCGATGAAAAGCGATGGAGCAAAGGTTCCGCCACAACCGCCTGAACCATTGGTTGCTGAGGTGGCAAACACCTTGGTGAAGGTTACCAGTCCGATATATAGCACGAGCAACTGACTGTGGCCATAGAAGAGCGAATTGCTCATCACCATGCCCCAGTCGGCCTCGGTTCTACCCTTCAGCAGGATGTTGACTGCCGAATATCCCTCGCCATAGAGCGATGGGAAGAGGAAGATGAGACTGCTCAGGATGATGCCTCCGAAGAGCAGTTTGACATACGGATACTGCTTCAACTTGGCGAAGAATCCCTCGCAGGCCGACATGGTTCTCATGAAGTAGAGACTCACGAAGCCGCAGAATATGCCCAGCAGGATGCACGCCGGCACACGGTCGAGCTCCCATGGGTCGGTGAGCGTGAAATCGAAGAGCGATTTCTCGCCCATCAGGATATAACTGAAACAGGTAGCCGTAACACAGGAGATGAGGATAGGCAGCAATGAAGCCATCGAGAGATCTACCATCAGCACCTCAAGCGTGAAGACGAGACCTGCGATTGGGGCTTTGAAGATACCAGCAATGGCGGCACTCGCACCGCATCCTACGAGCAGTATCATCGTTTTCTTGTCCATGCGGAATATCTGTCCCAGATTACTTCCGATGGCTGAACCCGTGAGCACAATCGGCGCCTCGGCTCCTACTGATCCACCGAATCCAATGGTGATACCAGAAGCTACTACCGACGACCAGCAGTTGTGTCCCTTCAGTTTCGACTGCTTGGTAGAAATCGCATAGAGCACTCTCGTGATACCATGAGAGATATTGTCTCGCACCACATACTTGATAAAGAGCGAGGTAAGATAGATGCCCACGATAGGGAACAAGAGGAAAAGCAGATTGTAGGTGCTTTTCTCAAAACCCGAAGTGAGCAATATCTGTATCTCGTGCACGATACTATGCAGGAAAAATCCGGCAACGGAGGCAAGCAGACCGATGACAAAAGCCAGGATAAGCGTCATCTGGCGGTCGGAGATATGCTCCTTCTGCCACGCTACCATTTTGGCTATTGCGCCCGATTTTTCTGCCATTTCATCTATCATCTCTTATTATTTCTTTAAAAAGTTATCCTTTTATATTATTAGAATTCCGAAGTAAAGTGGAACTTGATATGCTCGAAGTCCTGCTGCGCCATGCTCAATACATAGCCTGAATCGGCCAGGAACACATCCCTGCCCTCGATATCCTTCGCCATGTACTGGTACTTGCGCTTCTTGAAGCTCTCTAATTCCTTCTCGTCGTCGGCCTCTATCCAGCATGCCTTATGCAAGTGAACTGGCTCCCAACGGCACTTGGCATTATACTCGTTCTCTAGACGATACTGGATCACCTCAAACTGAAGCTGACCCACGGTTCCCACAATGCGGCGACCATTAAACTGGTTGACAAACAACTGTGCCACACCCTCGTTCATCAGCTGCTCCAATCCCTTCTGGAACTGCTTGCTCTTCATCGGATCATCATTCTCGATATACTTGAAGAGCAGTGGAGAGAAGGATGGCAAACCGCGGAAGTGAATTTTCTCACCCTCGGTCAGCGTATCACCGATCTTGAAGATGCCATTGTCTGGCAAACCTACGATATCGCCCGGATAAGCCTCGTCGATGGTACTCTTACGCTGCGCCATAAACTGGGTTGGCGAAGAGAAACGCACGGTCTTGTCGAGGCGCACGTGATAGTAAGGCTGATTGCGCACAAACTTGCCCGAACAGATCTTGCAGAATGCGATGCAGGAACGGTGGTTAGGGTCGATATTGGCAGTAATCTTGAAGATGAAACCCGTAAACTTAGGCTCCTCAGGCTCCACCATGCGCTCCTCTGCCTTGGTAGGTCTTGGCGATGGAGCTATCTGAACGAAACAGTCTAAGAGTTCCTGCACACCGAAGTTGTTCAATGCAGAACCGAAGAACACAGGAGCCACCTCGGCAGAGCGATAGGTCTCGACGTCAAACTCAGGATAAACGCCATCCACCAGTTCCAGTTCCTCGCGCAACTGGGCAGCCTCGCGCTCACCTACTCGCTGGTCGAGCTCCTCAGACTGCACATCCACCTCCACCTTTTCGGTTACGCGCTGCTTGTTAGGCGTAAAGAGGTTGAGCTGGTGCTCGTAGATATTATACACACCCTTGAATCGGGCGCCCTGTCCGATAGGCCATGAGAGTGGACGAACGGAAATCTTAAGTTCCTCCTCCAGCTCATCGAGCACGTCGAACGGATCACGACCCTCGCGGTCCATCTTGTTGATGAAGATGATAACCGGCGTATTGCGCATACGGCACACCTCCATCAGCTTGCGGGTCTGCGCCTCCACACCCTTGGCAGAATCCACCACGATGATGGCAGAATCCACGGCTGTAAGTGTGCGGTAGGTATCCTCGCAGAAGTCCTGGTGACCCGGAGTATCGAGGATGTTCACCTTATATGGTTCGCCAGACTGTCCGTCTGGGAGATAATCAAACTCCATCACAGAAGTAGATACAGAGATACCACGCTGCTTCTCAATGTCCATCCAGTCGGAAGTGGCAGACTTGCGTATCTTATTGTTCTTTACGGCACCAGCCACCTGTATCTGTCCACCGAAAAGCAAGAATTTCTCGGTCAATGTTGTCTTACCAGCATCCGGGTGAGAGATAATGGCAAACGTTCTTCTTCTTTCTATTTCTTTCATCTATGATTTATATGATTTTAAAATGTATATATAATAATGTATAACTACATGTCGTCATCGTCAAATTTCAATCCCTCGGTACGATCCTTGATATAATAGTCGCTGAGCAGTCCCACGAAGGTAGTTATCTCCTTGATGGCACGCTCTGTTTCTGGGGTAATCGGTTTTTTCTGCAGTCGGAGCAGCATCACTCCGTAGAGGGCATCCAGACAGGTTTCTATCTCGTTGACGTCCTTGTCGCCCCTGTTGCGCAGTTCCACGATGAATGGCAGCACCTTGTAATATTCGCCATTATAGATAGGGAACTTGGTGCTCTGCAGCAGCATGCCGTGCAGGTCGATCACGTCCTGGAGCAGCACCTTGTTGATATTGAGATGTCCCGATTCGCGCTTTCCCTCCTCATTCATCATGCGGATGAGATTGCCAAACCAGTCGATTTCCTCCTCCTTCTGTTCCGGAGTGAAATCAAAATTTTCGATATAGTGCTTCTTGATAACCGGGAGCGAACAGCCGCAGGCACGGATGATATCCTCCACCTGCCACATATACAAGAGGTATTCTGCTATACTTTTCTTCTTTAATTCCTGAGCTACAAACATCTTTTTTAATTAGAAATTAGAAATTAGAAATGTTATATTCCAAATTAGAAATTATATATACTCCCTTAGAATTCCGGGAGATGATAGAGATTGAACACGGTTCCGACGAGTGCGATGAGCGAGAAGATGATCACGATACTTCCTATTACCTTATTAATAATAAGGATGCCGTTGGTATCAAACTTGCCCCTGATCTTGTCGATGAGCCATGTGAGACCGAACCACCACAGCAGCGCTCCGAACATGATGCTCAGATAGCCCACGCTCATCTCCAGCGGCATATCCGGCACTACGAAGGCAAACTGGGCAAAGGTGGCCATAAAGAGGAACACGATGAGCGGATTGGAGAGCGTGACGAAGAAGGCGGTGATGGCATTGTGCCAGAGCGTGCCCTGCTTCTTGCTACTCTGATGCATATTCTTCGTAGGATTGCTCTTGAAGCAATATACGCCGAACACCAGGAGCAGAAGGCCTCCGAAAATCTGCAGATAGAACTTGTTTTGGGCATTATTGACAATGTCCATCACGAAACTCATTCCCAAACCCGTGAAGAGTGCATACACGATATCGCTGAAAGCGGCACCGACACCCGTCACGAAACCAAACCAGCGGCCCTTGTTCAAAGTGCGCTGGATACACAAGATGCCAACAGGCCCCATCGGGGCTGAGGCGATCACACCTATGATAATTCCCTTGAATATGAAATCAAGTATATTTATCTGAATCGGAAACACTAAATTCATAACAAGGCGCAAAGTTACAAAAAAAAGGCCATATCTTGTAATTTTTTCGTGTAAAACTTTGTTTGTTACAAACTTTTTTATATCTTTGCACCATAATTCTAACTAAATAAATAGAAAAACATGACAGAGAATGCACTTAAGCCATATGTTATAGGTTTGGACCTGGGAGGTACCAATTCCGTATTCGGCATCGTAGATGCTCGTGGCGAAATAAAAGCTACTACTGCTATCAAGACAGGTGGTTATGATGATGTTAATGACTATGTAAAGGCTGCCGTGGAGGCTCTCCAGCCTATCATCGATACCGTGGGTGGTATCGATAAGATTAAGGCGATGGGTATCGGTGCTCCTAACGGCAATTACTATAGCGGAACTATCGAGTTCGCTCCTAACTTGGCTTGGGCTCACGATGGTGTAGTGCCTTTAGCTAAACTCTTCAGCGATGCGCTGGGTGGTCTGCCTGTGGCTCTTACCAATGATGCCAACGCAGCTGCATTGGGCGAGATGACCTACGGTGTGGCTCGTGGTATGAAGAATTTCATCGACGTGACACTCGGTACGGGTGTTGGTTCCGGCATTGTGATCGATGGCAAGATGGTCTATGGCTGCGATGGTTTCGCAGGCGAGTTGGGCCATGTCGTCATGGTTCGCGGCGAGGAAGGTCGTCTCTGCGGTTGCGGCCGTAAGGGATGCTTGGAGGCTTACTGCTCTGCTACTGGTGTGGCTCGCACAGCCCGTGAGTTCCTCGAGAAGAGCGATGAGCCATCTTTACTTCGCGATATGAAGCCAGAAGATATTACTTCTTATGATGTCAGCGTAGCTGCTGGTAAGGGTGATGCTTTGGCTAAGCGAGTATATGATTTCACTGGCAAGATGCTGGGTGAGGCTTGCGCTGATTTCGCTGCGTTCAGTTCTCCTGAGGCATTCGTATTCTTCGGTGGTCTTACCAAGGCTGGCGACCTCCTGATGAAGCCTCTCAAGGAATCTTACGACAAGAGTGTACTGAAGATTTTCAAGGGCAAGGCTAAGTTCTTGGTTTCTACACTCGATGGCAGTTCTGCTGCGGTACTTGGTGCCAGTGCAGTGGGCTGGGATTTGTAAGATATTTCTCTTAAATAAGCATAAAGTTAAAAAAAAAAGCATTTTGTATATTGATATTTTCGGTATACCGCTATCGTGAGATAGTTTTTTTGTGTGAATAGTACTCCCGGAGATTTACTCTGGGAGTATTTTTCGTATTTGCAGACTGTAAGTAAATGACACGATCTTTAAGTTCTTAGTAAACAGAGATTTATAGTCCATATCAAGGGATTTGCATCCCATATTCAGGAAAGAATTATATCCCATGTTCAGGTAAGAATTGTATTCAATGTACAAGTAAAAATTGTATTCAATATAATAAATAATCAAACAAGTAAAAATGAAGAAAATTTACACACTGGCTAATATGACCAAAGGTATGATGCTCGCTGCCCTTCTGGCTGTAGGCACAACTGCTCTTGCGCAGAATGTTTCAGGTAACACAGAAAACGGTACTGTTGAAGGCAATGAAAATGGTAGCAACGAGAATGAAACTTTCGCTCCTGCTGCTGAAAGCTCTTGGCTCCAACCTGTAAAACTCGTTGGTAATGGTCAGAAGGCTTACATCTACAACGTGGCTACTGAGACTTTTATCACCGGTAAGACTGCTACCGTGAAAAATATCGAGGATGCAGACGTCTGGAGGATTGATGGAGATGAAACCCGTTGTTTTAATTGCGATAATGCGCAAAAAGAACGTCTGTTCTTGGAATATTCCAGTTTATGGCACCCTTTTGTATGGTATGCAGAGGTATCTGACGACAGAAAAGCAACAGATTTTACCATCGAAGAAGGTTCTGCAGAAAATAGCTATAAACTCACTAAAAGTAGAGAGAGACTATTCAATAAAGGTACTGAAACTGCCTACTTCAGCGTCAGCGGTGAGAAATACGTGGCAAGCCTGGAGCCTTCTATAGACAACGACTGGTATATCATTTCTGCAGACCAGAAGGATGTCTATGCAGAATATACTTCCCTCTTCACCGAGGCTGCAAGCCTGCTCAAGAACGAGAAACTGAACGATCAGGAATCTGTTCTGGGCGCTATCAAAACTGCATTGCAGGAGACTGCCAAGGGTACTTTCGATACCTCCAACGCTGACATCAATACGCTCAAGACAACGATTGCAGCTGCCAAGAAAGCGATTGAGGACATCACTAACGGTATCAGCAATACCTCCGACAATCTCGAGAATGCAGAAATTACTTCTATCTATAGCGCCAACGGTACCCGCAAAGCCCAGCTGACCAAGGGTATCAACATCGTTAAGATGAGCAATGGTGCCGTCAAGAAGATTTTAGTGAAGTAAACAATAAGATTCAGACGATGGTGATCCAGACCGACTCACCCTGATCGCTCGCCGCCATGATGGCGGTGATGAGCTTCGTCAGCGTGGCACGAGAGGAGGTCAACCTGCCCACTATCGTGTTCTCACCCACGAGAATGCAGCCCCGCGTATCTGCCGCCATGTTGCCGCTATGTATGCGTATGCCAGTGAAACCCGGCACGCCTACCAGCAGCAGAAACCAGCGACGGAAGCGGGGCGATTTCGTTATGACCACTGGATAACTGCCCTCGGGAATGGCCGTCAGACCCACTACCTTGCGAGCCGGAAACCTCCGAATTAATTCCGTGTCATCCGATGAACAAAAAAATGAATCGATGAGACCTACTTCTCCAAAACCTGCAAATCCTGATAGAACCAGACATTCATCTGATTAGCACCTCTATGATTCCAAGCATAATAAGGAATCAATGTGAGTTTCTGATTCTTCACGGAAACCTTGCCATCAGCAGCCTGATCGAGCACCTGAGCATCAGTCTGGATAGCCTTCACAGAGAATGCAGGAGCACCCTGAGACTCAGTATTAGAGATGCCATAACCATCTATCACCGAAAAAGCCGGATTCTTGGCTACAACGCTACGAAGTACAGGAGCATCATCATTATCCACAGCCTCTGCGCAATATACCAATGGTCCACGCTCTACTGCCACCTTGCCTCTGTCGTCAACCACTTTCCCGTTAGCCACAACCGTGCGTACAGGCATATCAAAATGGATGCGGATCACATCACCCTTCATGATATTCTTTACAGGCAGATACCCCTTGTTGGCAGCCAGATCACCCTCCACAACCTTACCATTCACGCTCACGCTATAAGCAGGTTGCTCGGCATCACTATACTTATAAAGGTCGCTCGGAACCACCTGATTGCGAACCCATCCAGGAATGCGCACCAGCAGATTGGCACCTTTCACACCACTCTTCTTTACCAAAATCTTGATATCGCCATTCCAAGGATACTCAGTAGTCTCCTCCAGCACCACTTCCTTGCCCATCACCTGGATGGTAGAAGTATTTCCGGCGAATAGATTCACATAGATATCCTTGTCCTTCACGCCATAGAGATACCCCGGCAATGAAGGGATGAAACGGCTCAGATTGCTCGGACAGCAGGCGCAGCCAAACCAAGGCTGGCGGGTGGTGGTACCATCGGCATTAAACTTGTATTTGCCATCGCTCGACAATGGATTCGGATAGAAGAAGCGACCTCCATCCATGCTCATGCCCGAAATCACACCATTATAAAGTGTGCGCTCCAGACAGTCAATATATTTGCTATCGCCATGCAGGAGGAACATGCGCTCATTGAGATACACCTGAGCAATGGCAGCGCAAGTCTCGTTGTAGGCAGTCATATTAGGCAACTCATAGTCGGCACCGAAAGCCTCTCCGCCATGACGGGCACCCACACCACCCGTGAGATAATACTTCTTGGAAACGATATTGTTCCAGATGCGGTCGATGGTCTTGATATAATCCGAATCACGTGTCAGGGCAGCCACATCAGCGATTCCGGCATACATATATCCGGCACGCACGGCATGTCCCCAAGCCTCGTTCTGCTTTAGAATAGGCTTGTCGCTCTGGCTATAGGCATCGTGGATAGAAGTAGTACCGCGGGCATCGAGGAAGTATTTAGCCTCGTCGAGATACTTCTTTTCGCCCGTAAGGGTATAGAGGCGGGCAAGTGCCATTTCGGCTATCTGATGACCCGGCACAACTCTGTGCTGACCGGCTTGAGGACCCACCTCCCTGATCACACAGTCGGCATATCGCTTGGCTATATCGAGGAATTTTCTGCTGCCCGTAGCCTGATAATGGGCGCAGGCTGCATCCACCATGTGACCGAGATTATAAAGCTCATGGCTCAGCACTTCCACCTTGCTCCAGCGGGTAGCACCCGACCAACCGTGAGGATGTTTCGGATTGATGGTTCGAGCGGTATAGAGATATCCGTCAGGCTCCTGCGCAGCGCCCACCACATTGAGCACACTGTCGATATAGGCCTTCATCTTCTTGTCGGGATAGGTCTGCAGGATATAGCTGGCTCCCTCGATGGTCTTATAGACATCGGTATCATCAAAAGAGAAACCCATAAACTTGCTCACGTCCCACTCCTTGGTATCGAGACCGGCATGTCCCGGATGCTGCAAGGTATAGGCAGCCATCTCAAAATTCTTGTAGCGGTGCTCGCTCTCACACTTACTGAAAGCCAACGGCACAGTTACCTCTCTGGCAGCCTTCAGACGCGCACCCCAAAAGGTATTCTGAGCGATTTTCACACTGGTGAAAGGTACCTGAGCAAAGGGATAACCATTGTCCAAAACCTTGGTTTTCTGGGATGCAGAAGCCTTAGACTTCACTGAAGAAGCCTTGGTAGAAACATTGGCAGACTTGGCTGAAGAAGCCGTGGCAGCCATAGCCGAAGCCTGCAACGCAGCAGGAGCTAACATTGCAGCAGAAAGTAAGACTGCAGAAAAAATTCTTCTTTTCATCATTTTATTAGGTATTTTATAGTTATATTATTGTTGCGACTAATAAATCCTATCCATAGTTGTATCAGAGTCCCGATATGGATGCAGAAACCCAATTATTATATAATACGTTTAACGTAGCACATTTACTTTTTAAAGTGTGAAATCGACAACAAAGTCGTTTTCGACTGCAAATATAATAAAAAAATTAAAACAAAACAGATAATTATAAGTAAAAAATGAGCATTTATCACGAAAATCACAACAAATACCCACTTTATAAAAATCATTATACCCTATCGGGAGTAGCCTATGTTTTATAAGCTTATTTTATACCCTATCGGGAGTAGTCTATGATTTTTAAGCTTGTTTTATACCCTATCGGGATGAAAATAGATATACAAAAAACAGTTTTTTACCACTCTCAGCGATATCAATATCAGTAATTTCAGTTTTTTTGCATAAACAAAGAAAGAAAGGTTCAAGAAACTATCCAAGACCCCTTAAAAAAACAAGAACCATTTAAAGAAAATCAAGAACCCTTTAAAAAAAAATTCCCCAAAACCTTTTAATAAAAGATTTCAAGGAACTTTTTATCAAGACACTATTTTGTAACTAATACGATTCTCTTTGTTTTCAGATTACCTTTCTGAACGCCCGATGCAGCAGACTGATGACCCGATGCAGCAGACTTTTGACCAGACACCGCATTCTCGCAAGCAACTGTCAATTCAACCTTAGACGGCTGAGTTCCTGCTCTTAAGATCACAAGCGCAGAACCCTGATAGAGCGCACGCTCGGCAGTCTTGTTCAACTGCTTCTTGCCTACATGCAACTCATCCGAATTAATATTTCCGTTATCCACCGCCACGATATCCGCATCGCCCTTCACCGTGAAAGTCAACTTGCAGAAGGTGTTCTTATCCTTCAGATTCATCACTCTCCTGCCTTTCTTATCTACAGCATACACTCTCACGTGCATCAGATCCTGTCCGTCAGCATGCCAGGTTTCAGCATCAGGCACCATCTTAAGCGCCACTGCCTCGCCCGTAGTCTCTATCTGATGGCGAGCCACAACCTTGCCATTCTTCCGGGCCACAGCCAGCAGAGTGCCAGGCGCATAAGCGATGCCATCCCACTTGATGCGGGCACGCAACTTAGGGTCGTCACTATTCTTCTTCACACCCAAACTCTTGCCGTTCAGGAATAGCTCCACCTCGTCACCATTGGTATAGGTATAGAGCGAAACCTTCTCGCCTGCCTCCCGGTTCCAGTTCTCAGAAAGCTTGCCAGCCGAAACATTGATGCCATTCCACTGCACATTGCCACCAGCCTTCTCGATGATGCCGATATGCACAGTAGGTTCGTCAGAGAACATACTTTTCACAAAATAAGCATCCGGTTTCGGTTGCAGAGACAGGTCGAAAACACCCTGATTCCAGCCCTTAACAGGCCATCCCATACTCTCGCCCAGATAGTCGATGGCGCCCCAGTAAGCTAACCCGAGCACCTTGTCACGATCCATCTCATAGAAGTTAGGACCCATCGCAGCCGTGCTCGCCTCACTCTGATAGAAAGTCTTTTCTGGATAGCGCTTCATGTCGCCAGGGAAGTACATATACCTATAATTATAGGAATTCACCTCGGTTGCCACAGCCAGATCAGCTGGAATTGAATCAGTATCCAGATTGCGATAGCGCGGATGCATGGCCACGGTAGTGAGACGGGTGTCGTCGTAGCGATGGAGCAGTTGCTTCTGCAGTTCATAAGCCGTCACACCCCAGTCGTTGAAAGGCAGATTGGAATACTGCTGCAGTTCATTACCCAAACTCCAGAGCACCACAGACGGATGATTTCTGTCTCTCTTCACCCATTCCGGAATATCCTTCTGCCAGAGACTCCCCCAATCTACTCTGCCACCGGCATACTGCGCCAACCACTTATCGTAGAGTTCATCCACTACGAGAATGCCCAATCTATCGCAAAGTCTAAGGAAGTCTTCGCTATAGGGATTATGGGAAGTTCTCACATGATTGAATCCGAACTCTTTCATCATCTTGAGTCGCTTCTCAATGGCACGTGGATAGGCTGCTGCACCTAACGCACCGAGAGTATGATGATTGGCAAAACCCTGCAGGAGCACCTTCTTGCCATTAACGAGCAAACCATGCTGCGGATTCATCTCGATGGTTCTCACACCAAAGGGTTCTCGTATCTGGTCAGCCACCTTTCCCTTGTTATCGTAAAGCGTAACCTCGGCAGTATATAGATAAGGTGTATCGCACGACCAGAGTTTGGCATTCTCTATCTTGATAGCTGGCAGTTCATACTCTCTGTCGCGCCACTTGGCATTGAAATCCACATCCGTTTTCTGCTGCGCTACCACATGGCCGTCAGCATCCAAGATTCTGACTTCTACAGGAATGAAAGTTCCAGGAGTCTTTGCCTTTTTCTGCTGGTTGAAGATGTTAGCACGAATCTTCACTTCCTGATTGTTGACGGTACGGATAAAGAGCGGATGGCGAGGGAAAAATAAATCCTTGTCGGTGACGATAAGGTTGACATCCCGATAAAGACCAGCACCGGTAAACCAGCGGGAGTTGTTCGGATTGCGGGTATCTGCCTTCACTGCAATCTCATTGACTTCGCCAAACTTGAGCAACTTGCTCACATCTACATCAAAGCCGAGGTAACCATAGTCAGTACCACCTATTCGCTTACCATTGAGGTAAACATCGCCCACGAGCATGATGCCCTGAAAATCGAGGAGAATGCGCTTGCCTTTCCACTCGGCCTTCGGAGTCAGTTCATAGCGATACCAGCCGATACCCATTTCCTTGAAGCCACGTGGACTCAAACGGCTGCGAACGTTACTACCCGCATCACTATTATCAGGACGTTCGCTGGCATCAGGAGCCACCCAGTCCTGTCCGATCAGGAAATCGTGAGGCAGGTTGACTACCTCATCATTAGCCTGCAAGTTCTTCAGCATATTCACGTCGGAAACATCCCCACGATGGAACTGCCAACCTCTGTCGAGAGAAATCGTATCTCGGACTGATGCAGAAGCATTGCCAGAAAATACAGAAGTATTACCAGCAGATACAGAAGCAGTGCCAGCAGATGCAGAAAGCAACATCAACAGGCCAGAATAGAAAAAATATTTTGCTGTCATATATTTCATTCAAAATTATCATTTCAAATATTTAGCCAATGGGCTCTTCATTTTCTTCAATCCTTTCGCCACGCACTTTGCGTTATGACGAGCACCCTTGAGAGAGGTGTGCGTATGATCCTTCTTGTAATATTCTTTCACTTTCTCCTTACCTATCTTATCATAGGAATCGGCAGCAATATTGTGAAGGTCGAGGAAAGGAACATCGGTCTCTGCCACCACCTCTCTGTACCACTTTCCATAGGTATCGTTGCGACGCTCCATCTTGCCGTGTGGCCACTCATTGCGAGGAGTCAGGGAAACCAAAATAGGATGAGCACCCTTCTCGTAAACGTCCTGAATGAACTTCTTCAGATACCAGCCGAAAGAATAAACTACCTCAAACTGCTTGCTCTCCTGCATCTGATAGACATTGCAAGTATCCTTAGCACAAGGAATGGAGCCGCGCATCTTCTTATCGGTCAAGGAACAGATGTCGTTATGACCGAACTCGATGAGCACATAGTCGCCCGGCTGCAGACTGTTATATACCTTCTCCCATCTGCCCTCATTGAGGTAGGAACGGCTGCTGCGACCCGCCTTGGCAGCATTCACACAGGTAATCTTCTTAGGATTGAAAATGGTATAAGCCTGAGAGCCCCAGCCCCACATACCATCCTCTTCCTTGTCAGCATTCTTTACGGTACTGTCGCCAGTAAAGAAAACCACCGGCTTGCCCTTCTCTCGCTGAAAATTCTCCACCGGCAGAGCCACATTGATCATCATCGCCTGCAACGGAGCCAGACTCGGGTCCTTACTCTCTGCCAATCCCTCTGCAGCCGAACGGGCATTCATCATCGCTCCGAAACGGGAGGTGTGGATATGGTCCTTGAAGAAGTGATACTTCTCCTTCCAATGACCGTAACTGTCGAGTTTTGCTGCCGAAATCTCATTCAGATCTACAAAAGGAACGCCCTTCTGCTCTGCCACCTGCTTCGCCCAGAGACCGAAAGTCTTATTCACGCGCACAATCTTATCATTCTCATCATAGGCATCACGAGGAGTAAGCGACATCAGGATAGGATGAGCACCGAGCGCCTTGCAGTCGTTGATATACTTGCGCATATACTCACCGTAGGTATAGACGGTCTCCTTTACGCCCGTCTCCTTGATGGTGACATTGAGCGAATCCTTGCCGATTCCAGGGATGCTGGCACGCGCACGACCGCTATCGTAAGGACCGTTATCATTATGACCGATAGAGATGATCACCCAGTCGCCAGCCTTGATTCCCTTGCGTACATCCGGCCAGAGACGGTTGTAGAAAGTGCGGCTGCTCATGCCTCCGAGCGCCTGATTCTCTACCGTAATCTTATTCTCGTCAAAGAACTCATGTTCGTAATAGCCCCAGCCCCACTGACCGTTATTTCCATTGCCCAGAGTACCGTTGCGCATGGTAGAGTTGCCTATCAGGAAGAGTACAGGATTGTTGCCCTTTCTGCTGGTTCCAGGAACAATGCGGGCGGTCATCGCTTTGTTGAGACTGTCCACTGTATTGTCAATCACATGGTTTACATCTTCCATCGGACCGGCTACTGTAGTTTTAGCCTTCTCATCCTTCACACTCGTCTCGTTCTTCACAACTTTCTTGCCCTTCACCTCCTTCTGAGGAGTTTGGGCGAAAGCTGCAACTGTTGCCGCCATCAGCGACATTGCAAACAATATTCTTTTCATTATTTATTTATATTTTTAATTTTCATTTCACCGCTTTTTCACTTGAACACTCTTTTAAAGCCTTTAAGTTCACCACCTTTTCACTTGAACACTCTTTTAAAGCCTTTCAAGTTCACCACTTTTTCACTTTAGCTCCCTCAGAGTTCACCAACTTTTCACTTAGGCTTCTTTCAAGTTCACCAACTTTTCACTTTGGCTTTCTTTCAAGTTCACCAACTTTTCACTTAGGCTTCTTTCAAGTTCACCAACTTTTCACTTTGGCCCCATCGGAGTTCACCAACTTTTCACTTTGACTCCCTTTCGAGTTCACCAACTTTTCACTTTAGCTCCCTCGGAGTTCACCTACTTTTCACTTAGGCTTCCTTTCAAGTTCACCAACTTTTCACTTTAGCTCCCTCGGAGTTCACCTACTTTTCACTTTAGCTCCCTCAGAGTTCACCAACTTTTCACTTAGACTTTCTTTCGAGTTCACCAACTTTTCACTTTAGTTCCCTTTAAAGACTTTATTTGATTTTCCAATCTTTCTCCTCTAAATAAAAACCGAGATGTGGCGGCTGGTTGTAACCCACATTTTGCCAAGCCACACTCAGGCGATAGATGTGATCATGCATGAGCGTAGGAATGCGGTATTCCGTCGGGATATTCGTAGTGAAAATATTCAGATGAGAGGCATCGCTCTCGTCCCAGTAGATCACCTCCTCACGCCAGTCGCCGAAGATATCAGCCTGCAGATTAGGAGTAGCCTTTGTCCAGTTGTTGCTCACAGAATGCCCCATTTCGCTGAGATGTTTTCCGTTGCTCAAAGGCAGCGGTACCGCCTTCTTTCCGTTCCATTTCTGCAGATACGGAGCAAAATGCGGTCTGCGACCGTTGGCAAGCAGTTCGTCCTGCAGGTCGCCGTCCCAGTAGATTCTGAAGTTCATCGCTGGCATTTGGGATGGATCGTCAGCAATCACTTTTCCATGACAATCCCTTACTTCCTTACTGTCCAGGCTCCACATTTCAAAGCCCCGATGCCGCCCGTCAATATCCGCAGCCACACCCCTTCCGGTATCATCTCTATCCAGCGTACGGTAGAGAATCTCGCCAGTACGGGCATCCCTATAATCAGAACCATAAGGCCGTTCTTCGTGTACCATAAAGACTTCCAACCCCGGTCTGTCTGGGTCGAGATCAGAGAGATGGAGCGCATCACCATGGCCGAGCCCCGTAGAGTACAACAGACTTCCATCGTGATTGATGGCAGCCGAGCCATAAGTAATCTCGTCGCATCCATCGCCATCCACATCTCCTACTGCCAGGCTGTGGGCGCCCTGTGCAAAGGCCGTCGCAGAGAGCCCATGCGCCTCCTTGATTACCTTGCCTTCGCCATCCATCACCACCCAGTCGTGAGGAGTGAGAGAAGCGTGCGACCACTTCGTCGTCAGTTGTTTACCATCGAAATCCACTGCCCAGAGATAAGAACGGGTGTAGTATCCTCGGCACATCACAGCACTCGGCCGATGGGCAGCCCCATCAAGATAAGCCACGCCAGCGAGGTATCTTTCGCCACGGTTGCCATAGTTGTCCTTATCGCCCCAAACAGACGAATAAGCAGGGAACCCGTCAGCCTCAAGCCGTTCTCCTTCAGCCACTTGCCTGCCCACACCGAAAGCTCTGTTAGGATTATACCAGATGGTATGCATCGCCTTTCCCGTTTCGCCATTGAAGACCGTGAGCAGTTCCGGACCATTCTTGATGCGCCCCCTACGGTTACGGTAATCAGCCGCATTATCGAGCGAAAGAATCTCTGTATCAGTAGCCGATTCGCTAACAAACCTGCCCTGTCCATCGATACTTCCAGCCGAAGTCTTGCAAATCATTTCAGACTTTCCATCGCCATCAAAGTCGAAAACCAAGAACTGGGTATAGTGAGCACCGGCACGGATATTCTTGCCCAGATTGATGCGCCAGAGCTGTGTTCCGTCGAATTTATAACAATCAAGAATCACATCGCCCGTATAGCCATCGTAGGAATTGTCGTGAGAGTTGGAAGGGTCCCATTTCACTATCAATTCATACTCACCGTCACCATCCACGTCGCCCACGCTACAGTCGTTCGGAGTGTAGGTATAGACCCTGCCATCTGGAGCAGTGCCACCATCAGGGCGGTTGATTGGCAGCGACTTATACAGATCAGTCCAAGGCTTCACCGGTCGGGAAACCTCTCGTTGCATCGGGGCATCCATCTTCGGCTCATCCTGATAAGTAATGATGCGATAAGAATGTGCAGGAGAGCCTTTGGCATCCGTAAAATGGGTTGCCCTGACATGATGAGCGATCACCTTTCCATCCCGCTCTATATCAAAACAGACATTCTTGCTGTCCGTACCGAGGAGTCGCCAACTGAGAAAAATCCCCTTTCCGGCAGCTGGCAAAGCCACCAGTCCACGGTCGAGACGTTCCATCGGAAATTGTGAAGATTTCTGCCCAAATGCACTATTTTGCTGACCATAAGCAAAACCATTCTGTCCATAAGCACTACTCTCCTGTCCATAAGCACAATCATTTCCAAAAGCGCAAAAGACAGTAAGAAGCGAAAGAATATATAATTGTCTTTTTCTCATCAGTAGATTGTCTTTTCAGACATTTATTATAAATTTAGAATTTCTCTGCAAAAGTAAAAAAAATAATGCAATTTTCGCTTTATATTTTGCTTATTTTTCTCTATTTTTTGGCAGCGGCTTTTTTAAAGGTAAAAAAGTAAAAAAGTAAAAAGGTAAAAAGGCTTTTTAAAGGTAAAAAAGTAAAAAGGGATAATGAAGTGAGAAGTGAGAAATAAGAAGTGAGAAATGAGAATGGAGGAAAGAGATGGAAGGGAAGGAAATTGAAGCAGGAAAAATCTGTGTAAATCTGTGAAATCCGATGAATAAAAATACCCGATGAAAAAAAATCTGCGTCATCTGCGAAATCTGCGTGACCAAAACCTCCCACGAAAAATCTGTGTAAATCTGTGAAATCTGTGGGACATATTCCACTCTCAGGGGGTATCTGCAACGACCGAACAGGTCGCCTCCGCGTAAATCCGTGAGTAATCGACGTAGCAAGAATGCCTCCAATGCAAAAAACATGAAGAAAAATAAGAGGGCGTGCCATAGACTTATGACACACCCTCGTTTAGATTTCATTAACTATATTATAACCAGCAAACTAAATCCTTTACTGAAAATATTTCTTAGATTACTTCAAGGTAACCTTGATAGTTCCCTTAGCAGTACGGACAATGTACAAGCCAGGAGCCAAGCCACGACTCTTCAAGTCGCTCTGCAAGGTAGCCATAGAAGTCTGCAAACTTGTCATGCGGAAGCCGTTGAGCGTATAGACATCTGCCTGGAATGAACCAGCGTCGAAACCAATCTCACGGATACCGGTAGCATTGGCTACATAGACAACTCCCTCTGTAAGGAACTTGCTTGTATCCCACCCCAAACCAGCAGGGAGCGCCTGCAAGTCAAATTTAGGAGTACCGCTGATCGTGCCTGCACAGTCAACAACACGCACATAGTCACCCTCTGCAGGAGTCCAACCATTCGCATTGTATGTGACATAGATGGTACCATTCAGAGTAGCATTGCCACCTACCTTCAGATATGCCCAGCCAAGACTCTTGCTTCCTGTATATGCATTGACAACGAGAGAATCTGCCTTTGCCTTGTTCACATAAATGCAGGAACCATCGTAGGCTACCAGGTTCTTCTGGATATTGATAATGCCCGTATTGTTAGTCTGTGCTGTTCCTGCATTGCTTCCAGGACGCAAGATACCGCCTTTCAGGAGATTAATACCCAAAGAGCAACCTACTCCGCGAAGTTCACCACTGCCCTGTACATAGAGGATTGTTGGAGCAGTCATGGATGCAGTTGCAGCTGCCTTGTTCAGTTTCACGACTCCATCAAGAATCTTCAGCGACTTGGCATTGGCAAGTACATTCTCAGTAGAGATGGTCCAGATACCCGTACCATTCTTCACCACATTGCTACCATTGATAGAACCCTTGAACTCAAAGTTCGTGTCCTTGCCACCAATGGTCAGCGTATTGGTTCCAGAACCGAAGTTTCCACCATTACTGATATATCCCGTACCCGTCAGAGCACCGATGGCAAAGCTCTTGCCGTTTGTACAGAACGCATGGTCCTTGGTGAAACGTGAATCAACGTTGAGCGTTGCCAAAGGAATACCATAAGTATTGCAGAAATCAAATACTGGCTCGTAAGCATTCTTGCTTCCACGCTTTGCATTGATGGTTCCTGCAAACTTACTCCAGTCGCCCTTGAAAGGACAGCGGATCCAGGTGCCGTAGATATCGATGGTTCCCTCACCGGTCAGCTTACCGGTATAGTCGCAACGTCCATCAGGATACCAGATACCCGACTTACCCTTAGGCACCTCGATATTCACATTATCTGAGTTGTTGCTATAGATACTGTTGGAAGCCTGCAAAACCACCTTGCTGCCATTCAGCACAATCGTCTTGCCATTGAAATGGGCATCCTGAAAGTCATAGACTGTTCCCGCATTGATATAGAGCTTGTCGAAATCGGCTGCACAGTTGAGCTGCAGCGTACCACTACCCAACTTGTAGAGATCACGGTTGGTTCCCTTATTCATCTTGCTGATACCGCCATTAACAATCAGGTTTGTACCTGTATAAGTCTCTATCTGACCGCCATTCTCGCCCAATACAATAGGATGAGAAGAAGTCATGGAAGCATTTAACCACAACTTACCCAGGTTGGACATGGTAATGGTATTGTCGGCTGCACCTAACGAACCATATTTGAGACCATCCTTATTGGCAAGCGTTGCTGGTCGGAGATAACCGCCATCAATATAGGTGCCGCCCGTATATCGGTTGGTATTCTTGATATTGACTGCACTCTTACCCTTCAAAGTAACAGAACCTGTACCCTCGATGGCACCATTACCAGACAAGGTATATACCTTACTGTTATTGTCGAAGACAATGTTGCCAGGAGCGAGATCCTCATTGATCTTTACATCAGACTTAACGGCAGTATCATCGAAGGTTACGTTGTCACCCGAAACGAATTTCTTATCGGAAGAATTGAAGTTTTCAGACTCCATCAGATCCCATATAGAACCGTTGGCACCAGTCCAGACTACAGACTCGCTGTCGCGTGAATCGCTCACCGTAATAGTCAACTTGCCATCAGCATAAGCTAAACTGTATTTCTTTCCCGAGAGGCCTTCAACTGTGACATCAGCCAAGTTGCCGGCCAGTTCGCTCACCTCTGCCAGTGTATAGGTACCAGGCTGAGGAGCCGATGTAAACTCGAATACAGGAGCAGAATACTGAGGACCGTTCTCCCAGTTCTTCTTCTCGATACTCATCTTGGCAGCAACCAGCTTATCTACATTCTCGCCGTTCACATCGAAGACGACGCGGGCACCGAAACCGAGCTGGAGATCGGAAGTAGTCAGCGTACCTATCTGGTCCTTTCCGCCAGGACGGATGACAGAACCATAGTCAGCCTTGATACCGCCCTTGAAGTTACCGCCGTTGGAATTCAATTCAGCAAAGCGGTTCAGCCATACCGGACTCTTCTCCATCGTTCCGTCAAACTGCAGTGTACCTGCCCATACATCGGTCTTTCCGGTGTAGGTCTGGGTTACGTTAGGAAGAACGAGTGTACCGTCTCCCTGCTTCACTAAGCGCATGTTGCCAGAGAAGGCACCGCCAGTGAGGGTATGAGTATAGTAAGTATATTTGATTTCAGTATCCTTGGTTCTGCACTCGCTCGGAGCCGTACCCTGCACCCATGAAGGAGCATTGTCGGTAAAGACAGCAGGAGAAGCACCTTCTGCCACGCTTACAGTGGCATCGCCAGTAGTAGCGAGAAGAGCATGCTTGCCGTCCAATGTCTTGGAGATAGAGGAACCGACCTCTTCACGACCAGTGGTGGTGAGTGGTGGAGGAGCTATCGTGATGCCTTCCAGTTCACCGAGGAAGTAAGAAGCATGAGGAGGCTGGTTGTAGCCGCATGGCTGCCATACCATCGCATTGCGGTACTGATGATCGTACCACAGAGAGTAGTTGCGCCAAGGAGTTGGAGTGGTCGTGGTATAGATGCGGATGTTGTTACTACCCGTGCGCTCTATCACTTCCTCACGCCAGTCGCCGAACACATCGCCCTGAAAACAAGGAGTAGCCTTGGTTCCGTTGTTGGAAAAGGCACCCATAAGAGTTTCCAAAGTACCCTTTCCTGGCTTGGTTATCTCTGTATTATTGAAGCACTCCTCCTGCAAATCTCCATCCCAGTAGATACGGAAGTTCATGCTCAGACCATTCGTATTTCTTGTTACATGATCATTGGTAATGGTAGATATCGGCGTATCATGCGCACTGTGACCTACTGCACCAGGAATGTCATTATAGAAATTACCAGCCAGACAGCGACCATCATCATTGGTATCTGTCTTGCGATAATATATCTTGCTTGTAGTTGCATCGCGATAGTTGTTGGAAGGAGCATCCTCATTGCAGGCAAACATCTCCTGACCATGGATATAAGGATTAAAATCACTTACATGCTGAGCATCGCCATGACCGAGACCTGTAGTGGAAAGTCCCTTGCCATTATCGTCGATAACCATAGAACCGAATACAATTTCATCACGTCCGTCCCAATCCACATCGGCTACGATATAGTTGTGATAACCCTGTCCATACCAAGGAGAACCCGCCTGGTTGTTGGTCCACTGCCAGCGAACATTCAGGGCATGAGTCTTAGGATCTACATCGTATGCTATAAACTTATGACGGGTATAGATACCACGCGCCAGGAAGATACTTGGATGCTTGCCATCGAGATAAGGAGCACCAAAGAAGAATTTGTTAGAACGGTGGCCGTAGCCATCACCCCAAGCAGCCTTCAGATCTGTCTCTCCTGCTTCCAGACGCTTCAGAGGATAATCTATGCACTGATATGGCTTACCCGTAGCACCCTCGCAATACCAGAGGAACTCCTTGCCATAATGGGTAAACCATTCTACGCTTCCTTCTGCCTTTGGCTGGCGATAGTTAGTCCAGGAAGTGCCATTCTTGCCGTCAGCACCAATGGTATAGGTAGTGCCATCAGCCATGTGGACAGTAGAGCCTTCTTCAAGTCGCATTACGACTTCAGCCTTGCCGTCCATATCCCAGTCGTAACCTACGATATTCTGCTCATTGTTCTGGAAGTCGCCCATGTTAGGACCACAGTTCACCCACCAGAGCACGGTACCGTCCTGCTTCAGACAGGCCAGCATGGAATATTCCTTGGTCTCCACGCCATTGATGGTTGGTCCGTTCTTCGGATAGAGCTGTTCACCTTCCTGCTGATTGGTGAACTTCATCAGAATCTCCAGTTCTCCATCGCCATCCACATCAGCACAGCAGGCATCGTTAGGGATATAAGTTGACTTCAGGGCAGCAGGATACTGGATTTTTACTTCCTTGTAATTAGTGTTGAAAACTGTAGCTTCCTTGGAAGCAGCCTGCTCTACCCCGTTCACTACCGCCTTTACGGTATAAGTGCTGCTTGATGAACCAGACTTGTCTGTAAAGTTGGAAACATCGAGGGGTTCAGAATTTACTTTCATACCATTTCTGTAAAGATTGTACTTTACATCATAGTATTCATCGACCTGGATACGCCAAGAGCAGTACACACCATTTGTGGTTTGCACTGCAATGAGTCCACGATCCAACTTATCGGTAAAGCGCTGGGCATTTGCTCCCATACTAACCAATAATGCTAAAGCAGATGTTGCGAGTAGTTTTTTATTCATTATTGTAGGTTTTATTGTTTTTATTCTTGTTTATTGTCGATTCATATCGATTATTGTTGTTTATTCAGGTTTAACTGATTTGTTGGCAAAAGTACACATAATATTTGAGAAAGCATCTTTAAAATATGATATTTAACCTTATTATTTTGAGAAAGGGGAATAAAAAAGGATTTTTAAAGGTAAAAAGGTAAAAAGGTAAAAAAAGAAAGACAAAAAGGGATTTTTAAAGATAAAAAGGTAAAAAAGTAAAAAGGTAAAAAAAGAAAGACAGAGAAGGGAAAGAGGACAAGAAAGAGAAGGGAAAGAGGACAAGAAAGAGAAGAAGATAAAGAAAGGGATGCATCACTGCATCCCTTTACACAAAAATGATTGATTCAATCTCGGCAAATTATAGAAACCATAATTGCCAATGCTTTATCTATGAAACAAATTACTTAAGCTGAGCACCTGCTACAGAGAATGTCTTGCCATCCTTGACGATAACAACACCATTCTTGGTTACTACCTTCTTCACTGCTGAAGCTGAGGTCTCTGCTGTATTTACATTCTTGATACCAGAAACGCCTGGCTCAAAGCCCTTGTAAGTCATTACCTTTACATCGCAGAGAGCTGTATCGTAACGGTAGAGGTTGAAATTTTCACCTGCTACACAAACAGTTGTCTTGTTGCAATCACCCTTGTCAGGACGGTCGTAACCATTACGGGTGTGAACGATGTAGAAGTTTGGCTTCTCTGTATCATCAGATGTATATTTAGCGTCAAGAGTTAAAACAGCATTGGTTACAGCTGTGTTGTAGTAAACGATACCCTCGAGTGGGAAGATGCTCCATGCAGAAGCTTCATACTTAGAGTTGGCAATGAAGTCTGCAGTTGGAGCCAATGGAGCAAATGCTGTTGTTGCATCCTCAGGAACCTGAACATTCCACTTGGCATTGTCGGTACCAATACTTGCCATATCATAGAAACCAAAGCCAGACTTGGTAGATACATAGTTAGCTGCATCTGCCTCTGTGCATGCAGTAGCATTACCATTTGCATCATAACCATACATCTGGGTTGAATAAGCGCGGTCCCAGTGTGACTTGTTGGCATTATCAACAATCTCAGTTACAGTGAAGCCAGTCTTTGCTGTCTCGCACTCCTCCTTAGTCCAAGCGTAGTCCTTCTTATCAGCTACTACGTACTCAACGTTGTTTTCTACAGTTACCTTCTCTGATGGAGCGTACCAAGGCATCTCTACAGGGTGGGTACCGTCGTATGAATAAAGTTCCAATGAACCCTGACCATCCAATGCAATAGTCTCACCTGTCAACACATTACCCTCAGTTGTCACACCACCAACAGTCTTCTTATAGTGGATAGTAACTGTAGGCTTCATCAAAGTCTCAGAGTTATCAGCCACAATCTGATAAACCTTCTTGTAACCCTCTTCTACGTTAACAATTGAAGCAGATGGAGTAGGCATGGTAATCTGCTCGCAAACTACATCGTTGACAATCTCGTTAGACTTGTTGGTCTCGTCATCCTCAAGAGTTGTCCAAACATTCAACTGACCAGACTTGTTGCAGAAGATAATTTTAGAACCACCTTCACCGCTGGTCTCCATCTCGCGGGTATCAATAGCATCACCATAAGCTACAGAGCACTCCTCGCCATCAGCATAAGCTGTACCATCAATGCCCTCAGCATCACCGAGCTGGGTCCAATGCAGGGTATGGCCCTCTGGGAATGTTACGTAATAAGCACGCTGCTGACCAATAGCTGCAAGCAAATCTACAGAAGGCTCCTGAGCGAATGGACCCTCTGCCTCGTAAGAAAGACCGATGTTAGAGAGCTGGTGAGTAGAAGTACCGTTCATACCGAATACGAAGATACCGGCACGATCCTCTTCGCAAGTATAGTTGTGAACACCTGTCTTCAAAGGATTTCCTTCTGCATCAGAAATGGTATAGGTAGCTGTATTAGCTGCTGTATTGATAACGACAGCAAACTTATAAGTAGTCTGGCTTGAGAGGGTAAGAGTCTCCTCTGTAGTCTGATTCCAGTCGTTCTTTGCAGTTGGCTCCTCGTTAATCCAAATAGTGTAATCACCATTAGCAGCAGCAGGCTTCTCACCTACTCTCCAACGGAAGAAATAGTCATCACCGTCGTTAACCTTGTACCAGTGATAGTTATGAGTACTTACACGAGTATCAGTAGGAGTACACATATCAACAGGAAGGAGCACAAACTCCATGTCTGCACGGGCAGCCATATTAGACATGTTCAAGTCCATCGTGAACTTGTAAGTATTATTTGGAAGAGTAGCTACATCGGTATTTGCCCATGCAGCCTCGTTCCAGAAGTAGTTGAACATACGTCCACCATTCTTCTTGTTCTGTACCTCAAGATATTCCTTACCTGGTGTTGAAGCAAAGTTGCCTGCATCCTGGACAATCCAACCCTCAGACATCTTATCAGTTGGCACCTTGAAGAAGTACTTGTCCATCACCTGAGCCTTTGCTGTCATTGCGAATACAGCCAAAAGCATTGCAATAAAAGTAAACTTTTTCATTGTTAAAACGTTTAGTTGTTAATAATTTGTATTTAATATTTTGTCCTATTCCCCAATCATCTGCCCACCCGAAGGTGGGCGAAATGATTTCGGACAGGAAATTCAATACTGTTTTTGGGGCAAGAAAACAGATACTTACCATCCAGGGTTCTGCTGGATAGCATGATTGGATTTCAAGATCTCGGTCTGAGAGAATGGGAACAGATTCCACTTGCTCTCCCACTGTCCATCACCTCGAGTCACAGACACCTTATTATATATATAGGAGCCATCCTCGTTCTTGGTGATTTCCATGCGGTGGATATTCATGAACTTATCGCCATCCTCCATCCAGCGACGCACGTCATAGAATCGGTGTCCCTCGAAAGCGAGTTCTACGCGACGCTCATTCTTGTACTTCTCCCAGAAAGCCTCGTTGCTCATACCCGTTGCGATAGCTGGCATACCGGAACGCAGGCGGGTCTTGCTCGCCATCTTGGCTGCTGTCTGGGTAGCCGGTACATTCACAGTAGTCTGGTTGCCTTCTTCATCGGTAATCACTACTGCACCACTCGCATCGGCTGCATTGGCATTGCCGCAGGCCTTGAAATACTGGAAGAGAGCCTCTGCATAGTTCAGATACATACCGCCCATACGGAAGGTGAGCCAACCGTGAGGGGATGTGGTAGCTGCTTTACCGGAACGGCCACGAAGAACCTGATCTGCATTACAGAATTTCTTCAGATAGTAACCGGTAGTAGTAGCGTATGACTTTCCTGCTGCATTACCTGTACGGGAGTGATAACCACCAGCATAGGTCTCAATGGTAGGATGCTCACTGTTGTAATCAGCCAGATCGTTAGGCCATGCCTCGCCATTAAGCACTACGGTTTTCTTCAGACGTGGGTCACGGTTGTCGTATGGCTTTGTTGCATCATACAGGTTACTTTCCGCAATGCTCTTGCCATCGGTACATTCAAAAGCATCTACCAGATCCTGTGTAGGACAGTTGCCGCCCTGACCTGAAGAATAACCTACTGGGAAGTTGTAGCCCTCGAAAGAACTGGAAGAAGCGGTGCGGCGTGCAAAGAGTATCTCCTTGGTACTGGAAGCATCTGAATAATACTCCTTGCCCCAAAGGTCCTCTAAGTTGGTTGCTAACCCATAACCCTTAGCCTCTGCAGCATCGATAAGTTCCTTATTGGCAGCCACGGCGATGGCCCAGAGATTCTTCTTCTCCTCTGAGGTCTTGCCCTGTGTGAAGAGTGGAGAGGCATGATAGAGAGCAGCCTGAGCCTTCAATGCCAGAACGGCATACTTGTTGGCACGGGCGGTCTCTGCCTTGGAGAGAATCATATCCGACTTGCCTGCATAGTCTTCGATAATCTTGTCCTTGATATCATCACACTCGCTGATGATAAAGTTGAAGATTTCATCGGCACTTGTGCGTGGAAGGGCTGTCTCCTCAGTACCTGTGGTATTGTGAACCTTGAAAGGTACACCGCCGTACTGACGAACCAAGGTGTAATAGAAATAAGCACGTGCCCAGCGAGCCTCATACTGATAGTTATTGTAGAGAAACATCTGCTTCTCATAATCGAGATTGAGCTTGAACTGGTCGAATTCGAGATTAGACCAGTTGTCTATCACCTCATTGCAATAGGTTATGCCCTCATAAGCAGATTTCCAGACTGTCTGGTGAGCATTGACAGAACTCCAGTTGCCATTGAAGAAGTCCTCTACCGCATTGCCATCGTGGCTATATTCAGACTCATCAGTTGCAGAGGAAAGCATGGCTCCCGAAAGGTTGCCCCAGTCGGTATCGATATCTGTGTATATCGTGGTCATCAATCCACCTACGTATTTGAACGAGCGCTGGATGTATTCCTTGTCGTAGGCTGTATATTCATTGTAGTCCATATTACAAGAAGACAACGTCATGGCAGCCAACACAAAGCAAAATAGTTTTTTATTTACTTTCATAATCGTAATTCCTTAAATTTAGAATGTTACTGCAGCACCTACCTGAAGGCTTCTGGTAAGAGGCTGGGTTGTACCGTATGAAGCGGCATCTGCCTCGTCGAGATGATCAAGAGTGAAGAGGTCTGTTCCACGAGCATACAACTTCACTTTGTTGATGAAACCTATCTTGTTCAACCATGCTGATGGCAGATAATAATACATCTCCACATAGCGGAGCTTGAGATAACTGCGGTCAAACATGTTGAGCGTGCTATTCAAATTGTTGTTGGCATTGCTGGTTGCTGAGAGACGTGGGAACTTTGGATTCTCAGTATTGCCACGCTCTGCAGACCAGGAGTTCTCGTAAAGATACTGAGACAGCGTGTTATTAGCTACGGCTGAACGGTACAAACCATTGGTGGTCTTGAAACCGGTCCACTTGCCTACGCCCTGGAACATGGCATCGATACCCCATCCCTTGTACTCTGCACCGAGGTGGAAGTTGTAGTAGAGGTCTGGCGCAGTAGTGCTGTAACCTATCGCCTGGCGGTCGTTGTTGTCTATCGTCTCGTCACCAGTCAGATCCACATACTTTACATCTCCTGCATGAATGGTTGTGAAATTGTGGATTGGGTAGCCCAATTCCTTCATCTCTGAAGTTGAAATAATGCCATCGCCATTCAGGTCGTCACTCTTCTGGAAGAAGCCATCTGCGATATAACCGAATGCCTGACCGTATCGCTTGCCTGTAGAAGAGGTATTGGCATAGAGCTGTGGAGCCTCTGCCTGATTCTTCACGATGGTCTTGTTGAGTGTGAGGGAAGCACCAAGACTGATGGTGAGATCCTTGTTCAACTTCTTGCTGTAGTCTGCCGATACATCGAAGCCATGGGAATTGATGACACCTACAGGCTCGTAAGGTGCAGTCATACCGAATACGCTGGAATAGCTGCCTGCTGTAGAATACCAGATATCATAGCGGTGCTGGTAGTAATAATCTGCAGAGATATTCAGACCGTCAAAAAGTGTGGCATCGAAACCGACATTGAACTTGCTTGCATTCTCGTGATCGATATGCTGGGTCTTGGCTGTGCCAAGATAGGTATTACCCCACTGTGTACCTGTATAGGTAGCATCGAATGGATAGCTTACGCCGTTCATCTGATAGAACTGGTCGTAATAGGTCCATACGTCTCCGCCAGGAAGCACATCCAGTACCTGGTTGCCCCAGGAAGCACGCAACTTCAGGAAGTCAAGCCACTTCACATTCTTCATAAACTTCTCATTGGAGATGTTCCAGGCGAAAGATACGTTTGGAGACATCGCCCACTTGTCGCCAGGAGCCATACGGCTGGAACCGCTCTCTACCAGGGCTACATCGAAGAGAAGTCTGTTGTCATAACCATAGTGACCGAACAGAGAGATATTGTGGCGATAGACGGTGGTATTGGTACCTGTCTTGTCGTTGTACTCGTAATCGTACTTCAACTGGCCATATACATGATGCTTCTCAGAGAAGTTCTTGTCGTAGTTGAGCGCTGCATTCCATACGCAACGGCGAATCCATGAGTTATTGTTGGAACCAGTACCCATGTTGGAATCTGTACCCTGTACGGCAGAGAGAGTTCCCTCGCCATCTGCAACGATTGAACCATTGGTTGGCACCTCGTAGTAGGCATAGCGATAGGTCTTGGAATGGTCTTCATAGACATTTGACCAGGTATCATAACCCAACTGAGCCTGAGCACTCAAACCCTCGGTGATGGATGAGAGATCCTGCTCCAACACCAAGTCGGCATAGAGCGCACGCTGATGGTTCTTATAGTAAGCTGCGCCCTGGCTCTGAGCCACTGGATTGGAAGTAGTATATACTGTATTACCACCCCATACGGTATCTGAAGCCTTCACTGGGAATGCATTGGCTGGCACCTTATAGATCATAGACCAGAGGTCGGCCTGCGCACCTGGCTGCGACTGTTCTGTCAGCAAGCCATACAAGTGGGTATGCAACTTTGTTTTGAGGCCCAGGTCAATATCCATATTGGAACGCAGTGTTCCGCGCGTATATTTATTCTGTGTAGAATATCCGTCGTTCTGGAAGTTCTTGATGAATCCCTTGTTGGTCAGCAACTGCACGTTGGTATAATAACGGAAGTTGCTGGTACCTCCCTTGAACTCAACATTGAAGCGATCGTTGTTGGAAACATTGCGGAAGGTTTCGTCAGCCCAGTTTACATTTGGATAATAGAGCGGATTGGAACCATCTCTATAGGCATTGATGACCTCTGAACTATAGATATCGCCACCATTCTGGTTATGATAAGCCTCGTTGACTGCTGATGCGTATGTAGCTGCATCTACCATCTTAGGCTTGTTGGTCAGGAAAGAGAACACGTGATCATAAGATGCAGTAATCGACTTAGTATTGTACTTACCATGCTTGGTAGTAATCAGAACCACGCCGTTGGCACCCTTGCAACCATAGAGAGCCGTAGCCGCAGCATCCTTCAGGATAGATACACTCTCCACATCCTCAGCTACCACATTTTCGATGGCACGCTCTACTCCATCCACGATGAAGAGCGGAGTGCTGCCGCTGGATGACTGGATGCCACGGATATAGAAAGCTGGATTCTGGGCATGGAAAAGACCGGAACCGTCGAGACTGACGAGACCATTGCCCTGACCCAGGATATTGTTACCGATGTTGCGTGCGCCACGCTTGTTGACATCCTTGTTGGTGATGACACTGACGGCAGAAGTGGACTGCTCGCGGGTAAAGGTGCGGTTGGCGCCTATATCTACGGTCTGGTCCTTATATGCCACAGAGTCCATGATGTCCTGCTGCGCCATTGCTGGCAGGCTCATGCCTGCAAGCAATGACAACATATATATATTCTTTGTTTTCATATACAAATTCATTTTAACTTAGTTAGTTCCCTGAGGTTCTTCTTACCAACCTGGGTTTTGTACAAGACCATAATTCTTATTGATTTCTGCCTGTGGAAGTGGATCGAACAACCACTTCTTCACTTCGTTGCTCTTAGGGTCCTGCGTCCAGAGATAACGGCTGTTGGCTGTAATCGTCTTGATGCAACTCAGGAAGAACAGAGGCTGTGTAGATGATGGATCATTATCACGGTCACCTCCGACCCATGCCGCATTACGGCTCTGGAAGCCATCGCTGGTCTGAATCAGACGATACTGCATCAAACCGTGGAGCTGCTTGGTCATCCAGTCGGTACGCTTCAGGCGAACCATGTCAAACCAGCGGGCATTGGTAAGTCCCAATTCTCTTGCTCGCTCATCGAGAAGTTCTTCCATAAACTCTGTAGAAGTCTCATTGTTATCAAGAACAATATCTGTTTTAGCAGCTGCTTCTGCAGTTTCTGCAGTATAACCCTTTGCATTGCGGAATTTAGAATATGTCCACATTTTTTCCATAGAAGGAAGTCCTACGCGGTCACGAACCTTATCCACCATTTTTACAGCCTTATCTACATCCTTATCTCTACGCATCACGAGTGCCTCAGCATATTGCAGATAGAACTCTGAGAGTGACAGAGAGACCCACTGGGTTGGGAAACGGTAAGAATCTGCAGATTCATCAGGATAACCACCTGCACCCAAGTAATACTTATTGAATCCGTAACCGGAACCGAACATGGTATTCTGCTGGGTCATGACACCTGTACCACCATCATTACCACTGTACCAGAGTTCCCAAGGATAACCCGTCATAGAAGCGGTTGTCCAGTCGAGGTTTGTATTCAGCCCGTTCACGATACACTCCTCATACAAGCGTGGGTCACGTGTAAGAACTGTAGTTATCTGGCGAGCGCCTGAAGGCACCGTACCATCTACAAACATTGTATGCAAGGATTTCTTGTTACGGGTAATCGCACCTGTGAACTTATTGGTTACGAAGTTGGTTACATTGATTGTAAATGAACCATCCTTCTTATATTCCATAGTAGAATCAGGTTCTGTAACCTCCTCCTTTCCACTCACCTGCTTATAGGTCCTCTTGGCAGCATTATCCCAGTTGAAAGGTTCACCATCGCTCCATGAGAACTTTTCTACATACTCCTGTGTAGGACTGTAGGCATTACGTGGTATTGACTTTGAATACCAGTAGTGCCAGCAGTAACGACCAGCTTGGCTATTATCATTACCCTGTACACGTACAGAGTGCAAAATCTCCTTAGAAGCATTGAGGTAATAACCCTTACGGTATGCCAGACGATAGTATGGCACCTTCTTGTCAGCAGTGCTGGCACTGGCTGGAATATTCGTAGCCTGCTCCAACTCATATTTACCTTCCGACTGCAACTTATTATAGAAATCATCGCAAGCCTTAGCAAAAGCATCCCAACGATCCTTATATTTATCATCAGAATTGTCGGTGTACATGATATATGGCTTTACCTCGTCAGAAGCACCGTCATAATAAGGCTTGCCATCCTTAGGATTGAGCAATGGAGAAGCAGCAAACTGAAGAATCTTACACTTCAAAGCCATCGCACCAGCCTTGGTCCAACGACCGGTCATCGTTGAATTTACGCTCCAAGGAAATTCATTTTCCTGGATAGCCAAATCGAGCTGCTCTACCATCCAGTTCACACACTCCTCTACGGTATTGCGCTTGAACTCGCCATTCACCTCGCCTGTCTCCAGAACGTGATCCATGATAGGAATACCACCGAAGTGCTGGAAAGTATTGAAGAAGGCATCAACCATGAGGCAGCGAGCCTCAGCCTTCAGACGATTCTTCTCGGATGCATCCATATCCTTTTCAGGAGCACGGTCAACATTCGCTAAGAAAATCAAACCAGAACGGATGGTCTTCCACTGGAACTCCTTGTCGTATGAATAAAGCGGACCGTCCAATCCATCTGAACGACCAATATTGGCAGTCAGAGAACCTGTGTAATACTTTGAATAGACAGCAGCTCCATTCCAGAAGTCATGCCAGCAGTCGGTCAAGGCGTCAAACTTACCTGTATATGGGTTACCAGCATGAGGCATGTTGGTACCACCATTATAATATGGCAAGCCATAATACTGCTTAGAGTAGATACCTACAAGAAACTGGCGTGTATATTCTGCATTCTGGAATACAGAGTCTATAGTAGCAGTAGAACTGGTTGCCTTGTCGAGAGAAGCATCTCCCACAGCGATGGTATCGGTACAAGCTGTGAAAGCTGCACCTGCTACCAACATGGCTACTGCACTACGAAATAATATATTATGTTTCATTGTTTCTTTGTTCATTATGTTACATTACCTTTGATTAGAAGCCTACATTCAAGCTGATGGTGTAGGTACGCTGCAATGGGTAAGAAGGAGCATTGGATGCTCTTGTCTCAGGGTCACCCCACTTGTAAGGAGTAAAGGTAAGGAGGTTGTATCCCGAAAGGGTTACCTCGCACTTGTTCATACCTATCTTCTTGAAAGTAGGATTGATGAAATCGTAAGACAGAGATACGGTCTTCAGACGGAGATACTTCGCATCTTTCTCCCAAAGATCTGAATTTTCATAGTTCTGCTCGGCATTCGCCCAGGTTGCTCGTGGATAGAGTGCATCCTGACTCTCATAGACTCCAGGTGTCCATGTATTGTTCACATGATATGAGAGAAGTCCACCCTGGGTTGTATTGGATGAACAGTAGAATGGCTGACGGAACACATCAGTAATGTAACGGCTTACATTCCATGCACCTGTGAGCTGCATATTGAAGGTGAGACGCTTGTAGTTGAAACCGAGAGTGAGACCTGCCATGTACTCAGGATCATCGGTATAACCATTGTCGCGAGTCATATCGTTAGGATCAATCTTACCATCTCCGTCGAGATCCACATACACACAGTCACCTGGCTGCAAGTTGGTTATGCGCTGCTGAGGGAATGGGGTTCCAAAAGTCTGTTCATACTCAGCCTTGGTCTGCTCTCCCTCATAGTACTTCCAGAACTTATACATTGAGCGGGCACCGATACGATGACCCTTTGCCAACATATAGTCGTTCTTCTGAGGCTCTTCCTTCATCTCGATGATCTCATTCTGGTTGTAAGAGAGATTCAACTTACCCCAGAAACGGAAATTCTTACCGATCTTGTCATTGTAGCCGAGAGACAGTTCCCAACCCCATGCCTTGGTCTCACCTGCATTGGTATATGGCATGGTGAAACCGATAGAAGATGGTACGGTTGCATCGCGTACAAGGATATCAGTACGATGCTCACGATAGTAATCGAAGGTTGTCTTAAAGCGGTCGCCAAAGAAATACAGGTCGAAACCATAGTCCTGCTTGAATGCCTTCTCCCAACCGATATCTGGATTGTTCTTGATAGACTCGTAAGCACCTGCTATGGAAGAGGTTCCCTGTACAGTACCAGACTGGGCATTACCGAAGAGATAACCGTATGTATCCGCCCAGTTGCTCATATTATTGACCAAACCATAAGAACCGGTGATATATGGGTCAGCAAGATACATAAATCGGATTTTGTCCAAAGTCTTATCATTACCGACAAGACCCCAAGAGGCACGGAGTTTGAAGAAAGAAGCAATCTTGGAAATTGGCTTCCAGAACTTCTCCTCACTGATGATCCAACCGATAGAACCTGCTGGGAAGGTACCGAAACGGCGACCTGGCGCAAAGTTCTCAGAACCATTATAACCTATGTTGAACTCTGCCATATATCTGTTGGCATAGTCGTAAGTTACACGACCCACAAGACCTACGTAAGAACGAGGCACATCTGGATATGAAATATTAGAATAATAATACTGCTTAGACTGGTTGTAAAGCATCAGAGCATTCACGGTATGCTTGCCGAATACACGTGAATAGTTGAAGCTACCCTCCAAGTACCAGTCACGTGCCTTACCCTGAGATGCTGAGTAAGAAGGATCGGTATCATTACCGTTCTGGCGATATACAATATAAGGAGTACCATCGGCATTGTAGATGACATTGCCCTGCTCGTCGTACTGTACGAGTGGGTTGTAAGTAGCCACCTGACAGTTACCCTGCTTGCTAATCGTATAAGCAGAGTTGTAAGATCCCTTCGCCTTGAAACTAAGACCCTTAGTGATAAAATCCAACTTCTGGTCGAGCACGAGGTCCATCTGTATCTTGTTGATATTGGTCTGCATGAAACCCTTACCATAGTAACCCATACCGTCACCTCCTACAAATGGCAATTTCAATCCGTCAGTATAATCGGTAGTACAATAAACCAACTTGTTATCAATGATACCAGGACTTGAGAAAGGAGTAGCATAATAAATCTGCTTGATCAGACCTGCTGCACCTGAACCAGTATATGGCTTGTCGGCATTGCTCACATTACCAGCCACATTGAAAGACAATGTTGTAGTCTTGGTAGCCTTGAGGTCGAGATTAGAACGGTAGTTGAAGCGATGATACTGATAACCGAAGTCATAGTTAGCACCAAACTCCTTGAAGAGACCATCCTGAGAATAATAACCTGTAGAGATGAAGTACTTCACGCGGTCTGTACCACCCGAAATATTCAGGTTGTGCTGCTGCTGGAGCGTCACATCCTTCATGATATAGTCTGCCCATCTCGTATTAGGGAAACGGATAGGATCAGAACCTGTAGCAAACTTCTGAATGATAGCATCAGAGAAACTCTTAGAGAATGGCTTCTCTGCCATATAGGCTTCCAAAGACGCATATTTACCATTGGCAACCGCTAAATTTGCAGTCTGCCAATAGTCATTCTCTGACATCTGATTATAGAAATTAGCATACTCTAAAGAAGAAGCCTGCTCTACCATCTTGGTAGGTGAAAGTGCTGTCCAAGAAGTAGATACGCTGATTTTGGCCTTACCCTGTGAACCACGCTTAGTAGTAATCAGGACAACACCATTGGCACCACGCACACCGAATACGGCTGTTGCAGAGGCATCCTTCAATACGGTTACACTTTCGATTTCATTAGGGTCGATATCTGCCATCGTACGCTCTACACCATCCACCTGGATGAGAGGCTGTGAGTCTCCCCATGTAGCCTTACCGCGAACGAAGATTTCTGCTGCATCATCACCTGGCTCACCGGAATACTGAACGGTAGTCACACCAGAAAGCTGACCACCCAGCACATTGTTGACAGAACCGACTGAAGTACGTACCAAGTCTTCGCTCTTTACGCTGGAAATAGCACCGGTCATGGTTACCTTCTTCTGTACACCATAGGCAACAACCTCAACGGTATTCAGAGAAACAGCACCAGAAGTCTTCATCTGAACTTTCATTCCTTCCTTGGCTGCCACGATACTTTCGTCGTAACCAATATAAGTAATCTTGAGTTTCTGACCAAGCTTGACGTTGATACTGAAGTTACCATCCATATCGGTAATAGTACCTTGTGATGCACTTCCGCCTACAACCAGTACGGTCGCACCAATCACTGGTTCGCCAGTCTCATCGACCACCGTACCCTTGACAGCCTTTGCCTGCTGCACGTTCTGTACCTCAGCATGAGCTTGCCCCCCCACGTAAGGGCTGAGCATCAGCGCTGAGCATACCAATGCAAATGGCAACACAGACTTTTTCATCATTTTGTTTTGTTTGCTCATATTTTTAAATAGGTTTTATGTTCTGTCCAATCCCCTATATACCCCAAAAAGTCAATTTGCTTAATGACAGCTACAATATTCATCTGATAGCCTCAAATGCTATTGCAGAATGATTTTGAAATTGCATATAAGTTTCATCTTCCTTTAGGCAACCAATAGGTTCATCTTGTACAAAGCTAATTTAAGAATGCTTCTGTTTTAGTCGATCACTAATCTCGTTTTAGTTAATCGCTAATCCGTATAAGCTCTTGATTTAGTTTATTTCTAACTTCGTTTAAGTCTTGTTTTAGAATTATTTCGGTTGCAAAAGTACAGAATCGATTTATTTTGCTACCTTAAATTTTGATTATTAACCCTATTTTTTTGATAACAAACCTAAAATATCGAATTCTATTTCTTAAAATTGCTTATATTATTATATATAAATAGGTATATTAGAAACGATAATCATAGAAAAATTCTGCATTTCCTTTTTTTTTTAGTAACTTTGCAAAAGAAACAAGTTACAACTACCATTTATAACGAAAGATCTATGCAAACAAGTAAATATTTGCTCGCTTCAGAACGGGATGCACAATGGGGACTCACCATCAGCACTATCGGATATGAGGTGATAGAGCCACACGACAGCTACCCTACCAAGGGACATGCTGACGGCTACTATTTTGATATCAACAAAGGCAGAACGCTGGATGAATTTCAGTTGCTCTATCTGACAGAGGGCGAAGGTGTTTTCCAGTCAGCCCACTGCCCAGAGACCGTCATCAAAGCTGGCGACATCTTCCTGTTGTTCCCTGGCGAATGGCATACTTACCACCCTACTCAAGGAAAAGGATGGAAAAGTTATTGGATAGGATTCAAGGGAAGAAACATTAACGACCGAGTGAAGCATAAGTTCCTCTCTCCAGAGAAGCCAATCTATCACGTGGGGTTTAGCAACGAAATCATCAATCTATATGAGGAAGCACGATACATTGCTCAGGAGGAAGCAGCATACGCCCAGCAAACCTTGGCAGGTATCGCCAATCATCTCATCGGCCTGATGTACTCCTTGGAGCGTAATATTGAATTGAATAAAGATTCAAAGCATGTGGATATCATCAATAAAGCCCGTCTTCGCATCCGCGAATCATTGGAAGGCAACCTTACCATTCAGGAGATTGCGCAGGAACTCGGCATCAGCTATTCTTCCTTCCGCAAACTCTTCAAGGAGCACACCGGTTTCGCACCTGCCCTTTACCAGCAGAATCTGAAACTGCAGAGGGCAAAGGAACTGCTTTCCACTACTGATGATAGCATCAAGGAGATAGCCTACCGCCTTAATTTCGAGTCGCCAGACTACTTCTCTTCAAAATTCAAGAGTCAGACGGGCATGAAGCCTTCAGATTTCAGAAATATGAACAGATAATTCAGAAAAACAGAACAGACTATATCAGAATCATAATAAAATACGTTACTAACATTTATCAACTCATAATTATCAAATGCTTATAGGCTGCTTGCAGAACTAAAGGTTCACAAGCAGCCTTGTCTTATTCCAGCCCATTGGATTATTCCCTTTTTATCCATACACCCCTTTAAGCCTCCCATTCTATGATCCTTCTTTCATCACTTCCCCCAAAAACATCCATCACTTCCCCAATTTTATACTGCCGCCAAATATCAAGGGCTGAAAATCAAAATCCCTTGTTGCATTTCACGATTTAGGTCTATCTTTGCACCGAAAAATTCAACAAAGACTTTGAAGTAACTCATAAGAAACTTTGAAATCAATTGAAATTAAACTTAGAAATCAATAACATTAAATTAGACTTAAAAACCTAACAAAATGGAACAAAAGAAATACTTCTTTGCAGTGGATTTAGGTGCCACCAGCGGAAGAACCATTATCGGTAGTTTATCAGATGGAAAGTTCAATCTGGAAGAACTGACACGTTTCGACAACCATCTCATCGAGACGGGCAATCACTTCTATTGGGACATCTATGCGCTCTATCTGGAAATCATCAAGGGCTTGAAACTCGTGGCTCAAAGAGGCATCAACATCCAGAGCATCGGAATCGACACCTGGGGATGCGACTTTGTATATGTGGGCAAGGACGGAGCCATCCTCCGCAACCCTCTCGCCTATCGAGACCCACATACAGTGGGCATGATGGAGAAATACTTCGACGAGCAAATCAGCAAGGAAAAGGTATATGAAAAGACGGGCATCCAGTTCATGAACTTCAACTCCCTCTTCCAGATATACGCTATGCGCAAGGCTGGCAATGTGGCTTTGGAGAATGCAAACAAAATACTCTTTATTCCGGATGCGCTGAGCTATATGCTTACCGGTAACGCTATCTGCGAATATACGGTAGCCTCCACCTCGCAGATTCTCAATCCGATGACAGGCGACCTCGACCAGGATCTTGTTGAGAGTCTCGGATTGAAGCGCGAACAGTTTGGAGAAATGACAGCACCTGCTACCATCATCGGCACACTCACCGAGGAAGTACAGAAGATAACAGGCTTGAACGCAGTACCTGTCATCGCTGTAGCAGGGCATGATACTGCCAGCGCCGTGGCTGCCGTTCCTGCCAAGAATGAGGAGTTCGCTTACCTCAGTTCTGGCACTTGGAGCCTCATGGGTATAGAGACTCAGAAAGCTATCATCAATGAACATAGCTATGAACTCAACTTCACAAACGAAGGCGGTATCGAGGGCACTACCCGATTCCTCAAGAATATCTGTGGTATGTGGATCTACGAGCGTTGCCGTAAGGAATGGAAAGATGCGGCAGCTGCTAATAACAGTGACCAGACTTGTCTTGGACATGGCGAACTGATTGCTGAAGCAATGAAGCAGCCAGCCTTTCAGAGTATCATCAATCCAGACGATGCTGTCTTTGCCAACCCTTCCAGCATGGTAGAAGCTATCAAGCAATATTGTGAAAAGACCGGTCAGCATGTACCTGAGAGCTACGGCGAGTTCTGCCGCTGCATCTTCGAAAGTCTTGCCCTTCGCTACCGTCAGGTATTCACATGGCTCAAAGAATTTGCAGATTTCGATATCAACGTGCTCCACATCATCGGTGGCGGTTCACTCAACCAATACCTCAACCAGTTTACAGCCAACAGTTGTGGCGTAACAGTACTTGCTGGTCCACAAGAAGGTACAGCTATCGGAAATATCATGCTGCAGGCTAAGGCTTCCGGCTTGGTAAAGGATATCTGGGAAATGCGACAAATCATCGCCAACTCTCTGGAATTGAAAAAATTCGAGCCGCAGGACAAGGATGCATGGGATGCTGCTTACGAGAAGTTTTTAAAGGTAAAAGGGTAAAAAAGTAAAAAGGTAAAGAAAGAAATAAACAATAAAAGATTAACAATATAAAACTTAAAGACAATTATGAAAGCAGATTTGATTTTGAAGAATTACGAGATTGCAAAAGAGCGCTATGCTGCTCTGGGTGTAGATACCGACAAGGCTATCGAGACATTGGAGAAAACTCCTATCTCTCTGCATTGCTGGCAGGCTGACGATGTAGTTGGTTTCGAGCGTGGCGAGGCTGCTTCTGGCGGTATCCAGAGTACAGGTAACTATCCTGGCAAGGCTCGCAACATCGACGAGCTCCGTCAGGACATCGAGAAGGTGAACTCTCTCCTGGCAGGTACTTTCCGCCTCAACCTTCATGAGATTTACGGTGAGTTCGGTGGCAAGCAGATCGACCGTAACGAGGTAACAGTAGATCAGTTTACAGGCTGGATGCAGTGGGCTAAGGAGCAGAACATGAAGCTCGACTTCAACTCTACATCTTTCTCTCACCCTAAGAGTGGCAGCCTCTCATTGTCAAATCCTGACCCAGCTATCCGCGAGTTCTGGATTGAGCACACCAAGCGTTGCCGCCGCATCGCAGACGCTATGGGTAAGTTCCAGAACGACCCATGTATCATGAACATCTGGGTACACGATGGTTCTAAGGATATCACCGTAGAGAAGGGTCGCTACCGCGAGATCTTGAAGAACTCTCTCGATGAGATTCTGGCAGAGGAGTTGCCAAACATGAAGTCTTGCCTCGAGGCAAAGCTCTTCGGTATCGGTTTGGAGGCTTACACCGTAGGTTCTCACGACTTCTACGCTGGCTACTGCGCTAAGAACAACGTGATGTACACCCTCGATACAGGTCACTATGAGCCAACAGAGAACGTATCAGATGCTGTTTCAGCACTCCTGCTCTTTGTTCCTGAGTTGATGCTCCATGTATCTCGCCCAATGCACTGGGATTCAGATCACGTAACACTCTTCGACGACAATACCCGCAATCTCTTCTCTGAGTTGGTTCGTGCCAATGCCCTCGACCGTGCTCATATCGGTCTCGACTACTTCGATGGTTCTATCAACCGTATCGGTGCTTACATCATCGGTGTACGTGCTGCCCAGAAGTCATTGTTGCAGGCATTCCTTGAGCCTCTCGACACCCTCCGCAAGTACGAGGATGAAGGCAAACTCTTCCAGCGTCTTGCTCTCTTGGAAGAAGAGAAGACATTGCCATTCGGCGCTGTATATGATTACTTCAACCTGAAGAACAACATTCCTGTTGGCGAGGAGTATATCGCTGACATTGAGAAGTACGAGGCAGAAGTTCTCGCTAACCGCAAGTAAGTGAAGAACGAAGAGTGAAGAACGAAGAATTCAATAGTCTTATGTCTAAAAAAGCATTTGAATTCTTCACTCTTCGTTCTTCACTCTTCACTTTAATTATACAATTATGGAAATATTAATAGGACTTTTAATCATAGCCGTGGGTGCCTTCTGCCAATCCAGTTGCTACGTGCCAATCAACAAGATCAAAGATTGGAGTTGGGAATCCTACTGGTTGGTACAGGGAGTATTCGCCTGGTTGATACTGCCCTTCTTGGGAGCTTTATTGGCTGTACCAGAAGGACATTCTTTCTTTGAATTGCTCGATGGTAACGGATTCAATGTAGCGATGACCATGCTCTTCGGTGTACTTTGGGGCGTGGGTGGTTTGACTTTCGGTCTCTCCATGCGCTATCTCGGTGTGGCCCTCGGCCAGAGTATCGCCCTTGGAACCTGTGCAGGTCTGGGTACAATCATGGGACCCGTTTTGCTCAACATCTTTTTCCCAGAGATGAATGCCCTCTCTTCGCTTACATTCAGCGTCATTCTGGGCGTAGTGGTTACCCTCGTAGGTATCGCCATCATCGGTGTAGCAGGCAGCATGAAAGCAGCATCACTGTCAGAGGAAGAAAAGAAGGCAGCAGTGAAGGACTTCAACTTTCCTAAGGGTCTTGCCATTGCTCTCCTTGCTGGTTTCATGAGCGGTTGCTTCAACGTAGGTCTTGCCTTCGGCAGCGACATTCATTTCGGCAGTTTCACTCCAGACATGTACAAGACACTCCCTGCCACTTTCTTCGTGACACTGGGCGGTTTTGTAACCAATGCCATCTACTGTTTCTATCAGAATACCAAGAACCATACTTGGGGCGATTATCAGAAACAGGAGGTATGGGGCAACAACCTTCTGTTCTGTGCCCTTGCCGGTGCCTTGTGGTACAGTCAGTTCTTCGGCTTGTCATTGGGCAAGGGATTCCTCACAGAATCACCCGTTCTCACTACCCTTTCCTTCTGCATCCTGATGGCTCTCAATGTGGTATTCTCCAATGTATGGGGCATCATCCTGAAAGAATGGAAAGGCTGTTCGGGCAAGACCATTGGCGTACTGCTGGTAGGTATATTAGTACTCATCGTCTCTTGCTTCTTGCCTCAGCTTATCTGATGCAGATAAATATCAATGGTATAAGAAGAAACCAATCATATTAATTAGCATTTGTATAACAATAAAAAACATAGAATATCATGAAACGATTTGCATTCAAAATGTATCTCAAGAAGGGATGCGAGAAAGAATATGCCAAGCGCCACGCTGCAATTTGGCCGGAGTTAAAACAGATGATCAAGGACCAGGGTGTAAGCGACTACAGTATCTTCTGGGACAAGGACACCAACCTGCTCTTTGCCGTCCAGAAATGCGATAGCGACACCAACAGTCAGGACACCACCAACGTAGATCCAATCACACAGAAATGGTGGGATATGATGTCGGACATCATGGAAGTGAATCCAGACAACTCTCCTGTCAGCATCCCACTGGAAGAACTCTTCCACATGGATTAAAGTCTATGTTGCCCAGATTTGGTTCATCTATTTGGGCACTTGTTGCCCGTCTCGTGAGCAACGGTTGCTCGTCTCATGTTCATCGGTTCCCCATCACGTGATCCCCGAGGGACCGCTTGAAGGTCATGCGGACAACTGTAGTTTCCTAAATTTAGTTGACTACATCATCAGATTGCGCCTTGACATCTATGGATGCCAAGGTGCAAAATAATATCAATGTGGAAAGAATTCTATCCATATTATTCCCATTCTAATGGTTCTAAGCCTTTTACAAATATAGTATCTCGAAATACATTAAAACAATACCTACTTTGATCACACCCACCATCATATACCCAATAATTATTCCCTAGTTCTGGATATATAGGATAAAATTGTGTTCTTATTTCTTTTTTTTAATATCTAATTTTATATTTGTTCAATGTACAACGAAGCATTTCGAAATCTTGTCGCAAGTAAATGATATTAGAATTGTCGTGCATATAAAAAGTTATAGGTAGATATTGACCGTGTAATGACCATGGTAGAAAAATAGAATCAGTTTTACCTATGATAAGTACATCGTTATTTTCTTGTTCTACAACAGAGAATGTAAATCCATTTTTGTCATTATAATACGTATGTGTCTTTGATCCACATGCCTCAAACAGAAGTATACTTCCAATTAATAATATATATAAGTATTTCATATTTTAAAAACCTCCGAAAATCGAATTAAACATGTCCGTTGCGTTGTTGTCCTCGTCTGTGATGCGTTCCCATGACAAGGCACCCTCTAAGTAATAATCTTTTTGTGCCAAGGTTCCATCATCCGAGACTGTGTATTTCTTGACACTGTTGGTCTTATTTGCCAAAAATTCATGCTTTTTTCCCTTGCCTCCCATGTCGCTGCCAGGAGTTGTGGCAAAGACAGGGCGGTCGAGTGCATCATAGGTTATGGCGGACAATACCTTTGAGTCATCATGCTTGTAAGAGATATTGGTCTGATAATCCAACCCTGTGGTAGGTACAGGCAGGAATTTCTTCCATTCGTTGCCTCTGTCATCGTAGATGGTGCGTGAGAGCAGAGCCTTGGATGGATTTTCTGGTTTTACTTCATTGGTGACTACTTGTTCCTTGCGTCCCAGTCCATCGTAGTATTCTACTGTGACCACAGAGTTCTTTCCTTGTTCATCCTGCATGGAAGACTTGGCGATGTAATTGTGGTCATCAGACTGCGCCTTGACATCTATGGATGCCAAGGTACAAAGCAATAACAATATGGAAAAGAACCTATTCTTCATATGCTCCTTATTTATCTCTATATTCATGAACTTCAAGTTTCATCAAGGATTTTTTATTTTTTTTATATTCTTCCAAGGTGCAACCGAAACATTCCAATAGCCTAATATTCGATAATTTATGTTTTAACAGAGCATTTTTAACTTCTGTAGAAACAATAATGCATTTAGTGCCTTCTATGCCAAAAAGAGGAAGTGATGGAACGTTAACTCCAAAACAGCAAGGCTCATCCTCAAATGTGCTTTCTTCTCTATTTAGAAAAGAGAAAGCCTCTAAATTATAGATGGCATAATATTGCTTTTCAATATCATCTATATTTATTGGATAGCATTTGTCTGTCATATCGACGAATAGTGATAAAACATCAATGACATTTTGAGAGAAAAATTCTTCTCCACTTTCATAAAGTCGAATTATGTCATATTGTTTCTTTCCGGCTTCAAGTTTAAAGGTAATATTGCTTGGAAGTCTCTCTTTTTGAAGTGGATCTAAATACTTCCAGAGAATATCATAGGATGTAGTTGACGAAATTTCTAACATACTTTTCTTAAAATGATGTGTAAAATCAAATAAATGAATCATATTATTATTTTTTAGGAGTGTCATACTTGTTACCAAAATATTTTTTTTCTATGGCATCTCGAAATTGATATATTTGCTTTTTTGTTGGATTTTTGTATTTTCTCATAAACTCGTTCCATTTGTTTGTCAACGCATTACTCATCTTTCTGTGCCCATTTGCCTCACGCCATACGACATTGCCGGGCTCATCTATGTTGATGCCCAACTTTTCGAATTGCATTCTGTATTTCTGTGGCAACGTATGGTGAGCCTCATAACCTTTCCCGACCTTACCTGTAACTTTTTGCAAGACGCTACGATAATTATTTTTTGTTGCTCGGAATACTGTCTGTGTTGTCTGTGCCGTATGAACAACCTTGCTTGCACGGTACATCTTCAACGCTGCACCTGCACCACCAGGCAACCCTGGTACTGCTGTCGCTGCTACATCATATATCATTGCGGCACCGTCAACTGCCGCAGACCAATAGTTCCCTGTTGCAGCATTGGCTATAAAGCTTGTAGCATCCATTGCAACATTGGCGGCATCCCATCCTGTCTCAACAATACGACCATCCGTATCTGTGTTTCTGATAGGATTGTTCAGGCAGAAGACATAGGGACTCCAGCTGTAGTACTTCTCGCTCAGTTGGTCAACGCTTGTCCATCTGCCGAGTAGCGGCGCATGGAAGCGTGCTCCGAAGTCAAGCATTCCGAAGCCATACATGTTAACCTTCTCCTTGCCTTGGTAAGTAAAAGGCTGGGAGATATTGTTAGTGTACAGCTCCTGACAATGCTCAAAGCTTCCGCCGAAAGGGTAGAAGTTGTAGGAAGCCTCAACCTTTCCTTTCTCGTCCTGTACGATTCTGTTGCTGCCGAGATGGTCCTTGACGTAGTAATGCCACGACAACTCGTTGTCCGTGATGTTCGCAAAACCACCGTCAAAGAAGAATTGCTGTGGTGTGCCGTTCTTGCAAATGATGTCCGTGCCCCAGTAGTCCTTTGTTATCACACTCTGCACCTCGGGAGGAGCTAGGGAGAATGGCAAACCTACAGGCTTCGTGATATTGTGAACCGCAGTGGTGTATGTTTCTCTCAGCTTCTCTCCAGTTGGTGTATGTACATAGTTGATGGAGTTGCCGTTTTTGAAATAGACAGCCTTCACATATCCAAAGTTGTCGTATTCCATGAAGACAACCCCATTGTTCACGTCTGTCTCCATTCCGCCATTTGCATTGTAGGTGTACCTGGCAGGTAACTTGCTGTTTTGTATGAAGTTTGTAGTGGTCATGTAAGTGATGTCGTTTGCTTTGTCTTCGACCTCACTTAGTTGATTTCCATTGTATGACATGTCTAAGTCGTCCAGGAAGGTGGTGGGCTCATGCTCGTCAGGGAAGCCAATGCGCTGTAAGCGAGTTATGTTTCCGTTGTCATCATAGCTCGCATATTCGCTGAAGTCAGGCTCAGTCCATGCCAGTTCATTCTCATCATAGTTGATGTAATCAGCCGATGTCAGTCGATTCAACTTGTCGTAGTCAAACTTGTAACTGTAATCGTAATAAGGACCTGTGCAATATACTCTGCTTACATTGCCGTTGAAGAATTGATCAGTGTAATATAATCGTTCGTTGAAGTTGTCCGATGCAAGTCTCGTAGGCCAGTCGCGCACATTAAATTCCGTCTTTTGTACGACTGAGCCATGAGTTGCTGAGTAAATTCTTCCATAGTCATCATACTCAAAAGCGGCAGTTCGTTTCTTCGCCTCGTTTCCTCCGTTGGCGGAAGTAGTCACATCAATAGATGTGAGAATGCCAGTTGCCGCATCATAGTTGTTGGTGGTTACACTCCGAAACACTTCTTTTGCACCCTTGTAGTCAAGGATGGTATGTGTGAGTACCTTGCCGGTAAAAGTATAAGAGAATTGCTCACGTCGGAGATGATTGTCCAACAACTTGGAATTCTTCTCCATGACACGCCCTTTCTGGTCGTAATACATCGCTGTCACAATGTCTGTTCCATCGCTTGCAAGTTGCGTTTGCACGCAGGCGAACGTGTTGCCTAACTCTTTTCTTTGGGCACTTGTTACGCCCATGACCCCAGAGTAAGCAAGCATGTTCCTTGCTTCCGCAGCAAGAGTATTGCCATTGTCGCTTATAAGGCTGTAGTCTCCGTCGTAATAGTTCCTTTGCTCGATGCCGTAGATGACGTTTCCCTGATAGAGCGTCTGTGCCGTCATGCGCCCAAGGCCGTCGTAGGCATAGTGCCTTGACAAGCCCTTCTTGCGCATCTCTCCGTCCTGCATGGTAAGCAGACGGTCTGCGTCATCATAGGTATAACTGATTTTCTCACAGCCAGGGATGGTCTTCTCAACCATTCTTCCCCGGTTGTCGTATCGGTACTGGAAGGCAAACTTGTCCAAGTCTGCCTCCTGCTGGTACATCGGCTGAAGAACAAAGCATAGCTTGGAGCAGTCGTTGTACACGAAGTAGGTGTCCACCATCCCTTGTGTCATGACATGTCGCTCAAGTACCTTTTGTCCCAGCAGGTTGGTGTAGATGTCCGTTACGTTGTTGTCCTCATCGGTGATGCGTTCCCATGACAAGGCTGCTTCTAGGTAATAACCTTTTTGTGCCAAACTTCCATCATCAGCGACTACATATTTCTTTACGCTGTTAGCCTTGTTTGCCAAATATTCATGTTTTTTCCCAAGCCCTCCCATGTCGTTACCAGGAGTTGTGGCAAAGGTAGGACGGCCGAGTGCATCATAGGTTATGACAGACAATGCTTTCCAGTCATCGTACTTGTAAGAAATATTGGTCTGATATTCCAACCCGTTTGTTGTCACAGGCAGAAATTTCTTCCATTCGTTGCCTCTGTCATCGTAGATGGTGCGTGAAAGCAGGGACGTGGAAGGATCTTTAGGCTTTACTCCATTGGTAACCACTTGTTCCTTGCGTCCCAGTCCATCGTAGTATTCTACTGTGACCACAGAGTTCTGCCCTTGTTCATCCTGCCTGGATGACTTGACGATGTAATTGTGGTCATCAGATTGCGCCTTGACATCTTGGGATGCCAAGGTGTAAAGCATTAGCAATATGGATAATACTTTATTTATCATATTCTAAACTCAACTTGTTAATTATTATTCATTTTTCCACTGATAGTATCACCAGAAATATACTTATAAAGGTATTTCCATATCGAATTTCTATTGCAGTCCTTTATCTCTGCCAATCTTCCAGCAGTATCATAACTGTAAGATATAACTTCTTTGTTAGGCTTCGTTTCGGAGGTCATACCTACGCAAGGGATATAAGTAAATGTACGTTCATGTGTCAGGCTGCCTCCAACCTTTCTTTCTTGGATGGGATACTGCCATGCAGCGTCCCATTTGTAATAGGTTGTTATGCCTTGCTGGTCTGTCAAATGTTCAATGCGTCCATTCTTATATCCGATGTCAAGCAGTGGAACATACAGATTATTAATCTCAGTCCCAGAATATTTGACAAAACTATTAAAGGCACATGCCGATGCTCCAGGGGTGTAAGTATATATCTTATTTGGATAAAAGCTACCACCTTGGCTGCTATATGTCATCAGTCTGGCAGAGATGACTTTATCATTACGCTCCACTCGCTCCTCCACTGGGTAATCTAACATGTTCTTTTTAACCATATCAGCATAAATACCATTGTTGATGCTCGATGGATACGAAGTATATATGCTATATTTGTCATCGCTTCTACTTGTTGTCTGCGAAGTCATTCGTATATCGGAAGGGTTGTCGTAATTATAAGTTTGTAGATTAGCCATTCTTACCCCATTCGACATAACTTCCGTATGAGCATGCGCCCTCAGCAGTTTGGCCTTCGGTGTAACGCTATAATCTTTATATGATGAATAAGCAATATTACTTATTAGATTGAAATCCCCATCAGAGAAATTTTCATGGAAATCATTTCTGTACTCACAACCTCTTACCGTATAGCTTGATTTATGAGAATTCATATCATAGTCGTAATTATCCGAAGACACGAGTTTGAATCCTGTATTTGTTTTTTCATATATTTCTTTGGAACGAAGATAATCAGAAAACCATTTGTCGTAATTATGTAAATGGAAATCCCAAACATCTAATTCTGTCAGCACATCGTTACCTACTAGCTCTGGCAATTTATAGCTGTATATGGTTTTGTAGCAAGGTGCATCATTGGAATAGGTGTATTCCGTTACCATGTCGTACATGACAGATGAGCCATTGTAATAGGTAAATGGAATAATTGGGCTACTGCTCAAGGTGCGGTATCTAGATTGGCTTTTACCAAGGTTTTGACGAATTAACTGATTGTCATAAATCTTGGTTTGGGTACGTATAAAGTAGTTGACGCCGTCTCGTAAAGGCGTAGTTCCAGCACCGTCTTCCTTCTTTCCATATTTGAAGGTTCTTTTTAATTTGCATTCACCGTTTTCTATAATATTTATTTCTTTGATTCTTAATCCTCCCATTATATAGATTCCATCCTTTCCATCTAATTCTTCTGTGATTCTGAACACGCTGTTTCCTGTATCAAAGAAACGGTCTTCTATTCTAGCCTTATTGGCTTCCCACACGAAAGCCTCCTTGGCTCCTGTTGGATGTTCAATGTTGGAAAGCATGCCACATTGCATGTAGTTTTCATCTGCATGTCTAACTTTTTTTATCCAGTTGTCTGGGTCGCCGCCTATAGTCAAGCTATCACGGACAAATTCCATGTTGGAATTATACCTTTTGATATATAGTTTCATCTTAGGTACCAAAGATATGTAATCATATAGATAGTCCGAATTGTTATAGCCCCAGAAGTCATAGGCTCTTCCGCCAGGTCGGGCAACTCCTCCTGTATTGTTGTAATTTAGATGGTAGCAAGCTACAACCTTATTGTCTGTAGATAATTCTTTGATATTTGTAAGATAATATCTGTCACGTGACAACTCGTAATCTAATATAAAGTGCTTGACGGTTTGTCCTTTGTTGTTCATAAATGTGATACTGGATAAATTCTTATTATTATCAACAGTAAATGTAACCTTGTTACCTGAAAAAGAAATTTCTGAAAGGTGTTGATACTCATAACTGACGTTTGGATAGTAGCTTATTTTGTCAATAGCTCTTCCATCATCTACCAAATTATGATTGTCGTCCATTTGGTAACTTTTTGTTTGGTCATCAAAAGTCTGATAGATGACTGGCATTCTGAATAATTCCTCTGCATCTGGACTAGTTTCTAGGCAACTTGGTTGGATTTGGTCAAATTTCGTGCATCCAGCACTCGTCTGAAAAGGGTTTGCTGGGATGTAATCGTCAACAACGACCATGTGATCCTCGTGTCTCTTTATGTTTACTCGTTGTACATTGTTATATTTGAAAGAAAAGCAATCGATGCCATTGGCTGCCGTTACAGCTGAAGCATGCCATGCAGTTTTATACGACAATGGGCTTATAGATTGGTCAACTCCACCACTATACGAATATTTAGTCCCCAGTGGGTCTGTTATGGTGGTGCTTTGCCCACTACCAGAAATATCCATATCGTCATAAGGTAGGCATATAAACTTGCCTTTTCCTGCTTCATTTTGTCCGTACATAAACATACCTCCCCCTTCAAGCAAAGTGAAGTTGTATTCATCTGGCATGATGTCATCGGAGCATTGTATGTTGTTGTCCAGATATTTGCGCATCCAGTAATAGTCTGTTCTATCTTTGTAAAAATCGAAGTCTCCGTTAATGTCACAATGTCCTCTTAGATTTCTTGTTAGGATAGGTTCTGCATGGAGAGTCCAGTTTTGACCTACCCATCCACTAGGTTCATTTACCTTGATACCTGTGGAGTTGTAAGACAAGTATATCGGTAGGCTTAAGTCACCACATTCTATGTTGAATAAAGGAATGCGGATACCTACAGTTCCTGTACTATAATTTACGGAAGATAAGGCTACTTTTCTAATAGCACTCATTTCTGGTGTCTGAACATAATTTTTTGAGCTTAGTCCATCTATCCTAAGGTTGTAGTTCTGTGCCGAAAGAATATTGCAAAACAGTAACTGTATGCAAATAGACATGAGTATTGGGTACTTTTGTTTCATAATAGTATAATTTTCACTTTAGATGGAACTTTTCGCTGTTAACTATGCCATTTACATTGACATATAGAATGTATTCACCACTAGGATAAGCATAACAGTTGAAGCTAATATTATGATCCTCACCGGCTTTTCCGCTATATGTCTTGTTTTGATATACCACTCCCATCGTATTAGCGATGATGAAATTAATGGTTGCATCATTCTTTGTAGAATAGGATATTAGAATAGAACAACCCATTTGTGAAACTTTATAATCCACGGGGCTACGTGTTTCTTTCAGAGATACGACATTGTCCATGAGGTTGTTTGGAAGATAGCAATAGGCAGCTGATTGCGTCCCATTTTTTTTGCCATTTCCATAGCTTGTGCGTATGTGATATTCAAATATAGGGTAGCGGCATCCTTTGGCATACCATAGGTAATCCTCTGCAAGTTCTTGCTTAGTTGTCGCCGTGTCAACAAGGTTAGCGTCCATGCCTTCCAGCAAAATATTGTTAGATGTAACGGTATGTACACGCAATACCTCTTTTATTATTTTATTGTCTGGTAGAATGATGCTGCCTTTCGCATCTGCTATAATAGTACGTGTTCCATGATGTGATAGTTGGTAAGTGTCACAGAAAGTTCCTTCGCCATAAAAGGACGAAGAGATGGAATCACTATAAGTGAAAGGGTAGAGCATTGCAATCTGCGGCTTTTTGTATGTTATTTCTTCTAGTTTTGAGCGAAAGGCATGTTTTAGAAGGCTATCTCCTGATAGAAGATAGTAGCTTTGCAGTCCTGCTTCAGAACAATAAAATCCCAAAGAATCGGAAGAAACCCGTATGGGAGAGTTTTCTTCTTTGAACGTACAATTGGAGAAATCCCATAAAATATGGTCTCCTTTTTTGCCGCAATATATACCTTCTATAACTTGACGTTCAATCTTGTCACCTATATGTGGCTTATTTTGTAGCTCTGTTATTGACTGGGCAAATGTAGTGTATTGATAAAATGCTAAGCATACTATCATTACCAGGAGCCTTTTATGAACAAATACTACCATACGCTTTGTTATATTAGGTTGTTAAAATATTTTTATTAAACTATGTTGCAAATATAGTATTTTTTCTATTTAATTACAAATTTTAAGCTAACAATTTGTAAAGTTTAACATGTTTTTAGCTCGCAAACTATCAAACCCCCGAACATTTCACAATGTCCGGGGGGCATCATCTTTACTCTTAAAACCTAAATTCTAACCTATAGCATGTGTCGCATAACACATCAAAACTAAATCTACTAAACCATAGTTGTATGTAAATAAATAAATGTATCTTGGTTTATATATGTATTTGAGGATACTATATATTTGTTACAATTCAATTTAAAATGAAGACTTGAAGCGACAATTATCGAGGGAGATTGAAAGCCTTAGTCATTTCAGCCATCTCTTCCTGGCTCATGCCATCAGGCTCGAATCCCATGCACTTGGAATCAATGTAGATCTTCGCACTCTTAGAGAGCACGTCAATCTGATCGAAAGCATCCATCACATCCAAACCCTTAGCAAAGACGCCATGTTTCTCCCACATCACTACGTCGTACTCCTCCAATTCCTTCAGAGTCTCTTCAGCCAATTTCAGACTGCCAGGCAACTGATAAGGAACGATACCTAAACCGAGCGGACAGAAAGCCTTAGTCTCTGGAATCATACTCCAGAGCAAGTTGCTCAACACATCCTTGCCCATGAAAGCCTTGTTGTGGCTCATAGCAATCAACTCGATAGGATGAGTATGAACAGTAGCCTTATAGTTGCTTCCCTTCTCGATCAGACGAGCATGAACGCTCAAGTGACTTGGAAGTTCAGAGGTAGGCATTACTGGATTATCAGCAATAATCACATAGCTGGCGCAATCGTCTAAGATACGGATAATAGAACCATTATCCATAGGCCAACGAGCCAAGTCGCGCATACGCTTGCCAGTACCCTTGCAGAAGAAATAACATCCCTTCAAGGCAGGCAATGCAGTACCGATCTGCTTCACCTCACTGATGGCAGGCAAAGCCTTGATTTCATCATCCACCAAGTCGGTGATGTTGACAGTGATATTACCACCATTACGTTCAGCCCAACCGTTTTGCCAGAGATATCCGGCAACTTCTGCAATCTTATCAACCTCCTTTTTCAAGGCAGGACGACCTTCTAAAATGCTACTCATTTTTAAATAATATATTTATTTGTTTTTAGTCTTATTTAAATTCGAGTGCAAAATTAAAGATTTCTCCGTTTTGCCTACCTTCGGTTTTGATATTTTGGCTATGAGTTTTGGCAAATACCATTTTTTGCTGTCATTACAGTCAGGAATTACAGTCACTTACTTTTTAGTAATGAATTCCCTATCTTGATACACATTTTTACTTTTCTGTACACAATAAAGATAAGATAAAGCATTCACCTGCGCTGCATCACCAGAGACCTTACTCAATCCCAAAAGTTGACCAAATTCCTGATGGATTAATTTCTGTAATTCTACTGGCTTAAATGATTTCTTGAAATCATGCCCAATATTTATACGAAAAGATAATATTTCACCAGTACGTGGATGCACTGTCTTCTGAGAGGAAACTCCAACCTTTCCCATGTCGTAAGACACTAAAAAAGGTACAGAGGCTGCATCGATTCCTGACTTGATGGAATTCAAATGAATTCTCAATTTAACTTTTGCCTTTGCCAAAGATTCATTCCATGATAAAATTCCCTTCTGCAAAGCCTCTTTATACTTATTAGGAACCAGACTATCAACATAGACCATACAAGCACACTTCGGCTGCAGCCTCATCACCAGAGAATCATCAACAACCGTATAAGGATTCTGTGAATAATCCTTGAAATGAATAGTCTGAATATCCAGACCCTCAGTAGCTAAGCGTATAGGCATATCCTTCTCCGGTAAGAGTCGGAGACAGATACTCAAATATAAGGGTTTACTTCCATTCGGCAAAATAATAGCCATACTGTTGAATGCATACTGCTCTGACTCTGCCTCATGGTATCTGACCACCTTCAGCACAACTTCTTCTCTTCCAGAAGAGTTCCCCTTCTGCGGTGAAATAACTTGAACAGAATTCAACTTACTCATATCTGGGTCCAACGAACGAACATCCGGGTACTGTGAATAACTCACCCATTCTTTTTCACCCTTCACAACATCAGTAATATCAATAATCGGATTGCCATCTTGGGATATAGCGACTGCAGGATATTCCTCACCAGCAACAGGCACATTAGAAGCTCTGAATGCATCCCAGTATGTACTTTTCCTATCCATGATGCGCTCATTGTAGAACGGTTGAAGAAACTCAACGGTCATCGAATCTGGTATGGACAAACGCACTACACCCAATGAATTGACAGAACGGTTGATCATACCAAAGCCATGATCTATCTGCCCACTTACCTCTATCTCACGACCGTTCCACTTTCTTGGGAATTCCATATAAACACGATTACCTTCCTGATAAACAGGAAAAGCGCCATCCGTCTTTTTCATATTTTCCGATAAGAATTCAGCAAATGGCTTAGGAACAACTGTTTGTTTTTCATCTCCCATAACCTGTAACAGGCTAAAAGAAGAGAATAAGAAAAACATAATTAAAAAGCTTTTATAATGTTTCATCATTTGATTATGAGTCAATATTAAATGATATTTATATCTTTTTCTGGTCTAAAATAGAAGACTGAATATGCGCCTGGATTACCAGTTCTTATAAGCAGTCTCCATCTTTTCCTTCATCGTTTTCACCTCAGTCAATAGCGTCTCCAATGTTTTGACAAGAATCTCATCCTTCTCTTTTGCCTTGGCTTTCTCTATTCGCTCCATTGCATAATCGAAATGCTGTTGTTGCTCTGATTTAAAATGTTTGATTTCCTTCTTTCTATCTACATGAAGATGTGACATGATTTTGGAATCAAAAAGCCAACCGGGAGGAGTTACCACATAATCTTGCAAGAATTTCAAGACTTTTTGTGTATATTCAGGGGTATCATAATGATTATCACCATAATAATAACCACCCAGATGTGCAAACACATGACCAGTCCAAAGGTTATAATGCTCTATCAAAGCCTTATACCGTCCTTCCATCACTTGCTTTTCCAAGTTCGTTTTCGGATTCCAGATATCAAGAGAACATAAGTATTTGAGATTTTCGATACCACAACTGTTGATAGCTACATGGTCATTACCCAAGTCTTCTTGTTGCGAACGGATATCCCGAGCATCATAGAAAGCTAATTCTGGACATTCCTTTTTCTTTTGCTCATACCACTTCCATCTGGCATTTTCTTGCTCTTCTGGTGTATTACCTTCAAACTCCCGATACCCCCATTCTATTGCCCAACGGTCGTATTCACCCAATTGAATACGGCGATTGCGAAGCGCTACATGATCACCCGGACGAAGAGCATAATTGAAACGAACATAGTCCATAATAGAACTACCCATACCATGTTTGTCCAGATAATCATTATCACGGAGATTTTCTATAGAAGCATGGCTACTACCACTATGATTGTGCTCTAATCCCAAACTATGACCCACCTCATGGGTTATCACCATCTTCAAGAGTTCACATTGCAATGACTCCGGCAAGATAATCTTACGAGCCTCTGGATCAACAGCACCACATTGAGCAAAATACCAATTCTGTACGATATTCATCACACTGCTGAATACCCCGACATGACAACCGTTGATTTCTCCGCTTCTTCCCTCACAAGGTGTAGGTCCATAAGCATTACTCGTGCCCGATATCTTCCAGGAGATATAAGGATATCTGCTATCATACATACAGAAATCAGGATCTTCCTCCGGTGTAGGTGCCAAACGGGCATCAATGGCATTTTTAAAACCTGCCTGTTCAAACGCAGGACGCCATTCACGGACCGCCTCAATGATACACTTCTGATACATCTTCGGGAACTGCCGATCTACATAGAAGATGATAGGATGCACCGGTTCCACCAATTCTCCCCTGCGATACCGTTCTCTATCCTCAGGACGGATTTCCAATCGCCAACGCTTAATGACAGGAAGGCGACTTCGGATACCATCTGCAGAAAGCACAAACTTGTTGATTTCAAAAAACGATTTTCCGTCACCACGTTTCACAGATATAGGTTGTTTAGGCATAAGACTGATACAGACTCCAGTTTCCCAAATGCCCTGATAATTCTGGATTGGCTTACCAGGAAGAGGCATTGCTAAATTACTGTAGGTGCGCGACATACGCAACAGAATACAATCATTCTTACCTTTCACATCGAGAATGCGGTCTCTCTCCTTATTCCGCATGCTAATCTTCATGTCGTAATAAGCAGGTTCCATGCCAAAGAGGGTAAAGTTCTTCAATGTATTTCCTATCTCTATAAGCGTATGCCCATTGCTTTCCTGTATGACAGGCAAACGCTTGTAGAGACGCTCCTGCGGAGTGAGCATCGCTATCTTAGAAAAAACACTTGTAGAATCTGCCAGTATCCACTTATGCTGCGGATCCGTCATATACACCTCCCCATCTTGCTTACGAAGCGAAAAGAAAAGGGGGCCGATGAGGTCACCTGCATAACCATACTTAGTTTCACTACTTCGGTTTGGATTTTCGGGAGCACTCAAAATGGTAGTAGTAACACTGTACTCACGACCGAAAAGCGAATCTGGAATCGACCAGTACATCTTACCATCAGACTCAAAAGTATCAAACATTCCTTTTGTCAACTTCGCATCAGCAGGAAGAGTACCAACAAACGGATTCTGCCCGCTCGCTATGAGCGAACAGGCAGAACTAAATACTATAGATAATAATATTCTTATTTTCATCATGGATTATTCTCAGTCATTAAGATGATCTCAAAACAAATCTTGAGATTACTCATAATTATAAGAGATATCTACAATCTTGCCAAATCTATTATTTGCATCCTGGAAAATGTAAGAAGCATTTTCACTCCTATCTACATCACCCGCAATAGTCAGTTTCAATTCGCCCAGCAAACCCTGACCTGCAGAAGTATTGATACCGAATCCGAGAATCATGCCATTACCATTTTCTGCATCCTCAGGGTCGCGGAATTTCAGGCAAGCAATCTTGGCATTAGCATCAGCATCATAACTGTAGATTTTCTCAATCTTCTGACGCTCCATATCTATACGATACACGCTATTACCAGCAGCCATGAAAATAAAATGGGCTGAATATGCTTGAGAAGCTGCAAATTTGGCAGTTTTCAAATCGATGGAAGGATCCAGATCGATTGTATATTTTCCTGCACAAAGCGGATCATCCGCATTGCTGAAACGGAAAACAGTAATCTGTGAAGCCCCTTCACTTGCCATTACAGCATAAGCATAGTTACCATTATCTCCGCCACGCAAGATATCAAGTATCTGCAGAGACGCATCTACATTGCTTGGATCAAAGGCATAATTGCCGTCGGCATCCTCAGACAAATCACGGAACACCAATGGCTTTTTGTCCTTCCATTGGGAACCCTTACGATAATACTGAGAGTAGTAGTAAGATGTGCCGAAATAATCCATCATAGAAGAAAAAGCACTACCGATGCGGAAGCGATGAGTTGCTGGATTATATGCCAGGACATAATTACTGAAAGTAGCAGAACATGTAGGTAGAAATGCTACTTGTTCTTCCTCACCATCGGAATTAACCTGCTTATCATATACGGAATAAGGAACACACCAACCGTCATCGTATGCGAAATAAGCCTTTTTGTCCGTCACAAACATCTCACCCTTCTTGTCCATTTTGTAATAAGACAAATTGACTGGTACATTGTTAAGTGCATTCTCAAACAGAATTTTATTAGTACCATACTTCATGGTGAGTGTACTTGGAGAATATGTTGCAATATTCTTATCCGTGGCAATTGTCAGGTTGGCAAACTTCGTTCCACCCATAGAACTATAACCATAATTACCCTTGGCAGCAATAGCCAATGGCTTACCCTCAAGAGCAAAAGATTCACCAGTTTCTGACTTAAACACATCAGCATAGGCAAAGAAGCCATCTGGATTACCCTCAATAGCTCCTACAATGCCCTTCTGATCGGCATCTTCCTGAAGCACAAACCAAGCAGGATTCAAAGGCTTGACTACAGCAACCTTGCCCAACTGATACCATTTCTGACCTGTAGTCTTATCGGTAACAATGAGCATCATGCCAATACTCTCAGGATTATTGGGTTCTACTGCTACCTGGCAAATCTTTCCTGTAGAATAATCCGTATAGTCAGCAAGACGCATAGAACCAATCTTAGCATCCTTATTCAGCTTTTTCCATTCGAAAGTAAGATTGTCCTCATTCTCGGCCAAAGTTTGTGTCAACTCAGGCGTCAACGTAACTGTAGCAGGGGTCTCTTTTGGCATACGGATTTTTGCCTCAGGGATTTCCACCTTCATATCGTTCACTGCATGATAATCATAGTTGCCCTTGTCATCATAGCAGCTCTGGACGAGCGTCATAGACACCAAGCCCAGAATATATAAATATATTTTTTTCATGATTTACTTTTTTTTATTCTTCTTCATCAGGGAAGATATCTTTACCATTTTCATCAAGTATTGGACCATGCTCAGCTTTGTAAGCCTTATAGGCTGCATCCAGTTGTTGGATTGCAGCATCAGCCTCATCATCATTGTATGCATAACCTTCAGGAGTAATGAAAGAATCAAGTGTTCTTCCCCATACGTCCATCATATAGCAATACTTGATAGGACTGAATTCACCTACACCCAACCAATACCAGTCGCCCCATGTCTCAGGCTCTGTGATATCCCAAACGTAGTTGACCTCTACCGAATTATCCTCTATAAATCCTTTTTCAAACTGATGGTTTGGATTGGTAAGATCAAATTCGAGATTACAACCATAGGTTTTTCTACCTGTCTTATAGGCAGGACGCTTAACCTTGAAATATACATACTGGCATACAGTATCAAGAGCCGAATAAGTATATTTGTCATCCAACTGAATGTCAAGGGTATTGGCATAGGAACTGTTATCTGTCTTCTTGATGCAGAAATCACGATTGGCAGTAAGCAAATCACCCATAATTCTCACACGTACACTATCACGGCGATAAGGGTCTGTTTTCATCTTCACATAGTCGCTATCGCGCAATTCACTATATACTGTACGATAGTCGAAATTGATGCGAGCATTCTGATTGTACATGTCAATTTCTTCTTTCGAGCAACTGGTAAGACTCAAGAACAGTACCAGTGCCGACATATAAAACAATATTTTTTTCATATTTTTCAATTTCCTTATTTTGTAGTATTATTGCCAAAGATCTTTTCATTGTCTGGCAACGGCATCTGATATTCTTTACTTGTCATATTGGCTACACCACAACCATAGTAGGTGGTATAGTGATGAGCTTTCAGGAAGAAGAACAACTGACCTTCAGCATAGTACTCCTTGCGATATTCCTTCATGATTTCATTGATACGACGAGTCTGCTGTTTGTTTTCTTCAGAAGTAGCATCCTTATCATCATAACCCAATGTATGAATTTCATCGCTATATGGAATACCGCGTGAGAGTCTGACTGTATTCAGAGCCTCAGCACTCGTTTCTGCATTTGCTGCACACTCAGCAATGATATAGTACATCTCCGGCAAACGAATCAAAGGAATTGCATCTTCACCGCTATATAAATATGTATTTGCCAAAGGAGCCTGATTATACTTCAGACAGAATGCATACTGATGACTCTCGTCCCAGTTGAATGCTACTACATTCTGGCGCCAGTCAGAAGTGATACCTTCATACACCTTGGTAAACATATCTGCAGTCATACCATAACGCTGCTGTACACTTGTATTTTCCATATCCATACTGTTGCTGATAAGCGTATTGTTCAACTGATTTACAGAAAGACCGAATATCTGCTCACCATAACGGATGGAATTGTAATTGGATGCAGTCTGACTCTTATACAGAGTAAAATACTTGTTGGCATTGATAACCTCCTGAGCATACTGGACAGCAAGGTCATTCTGACCAGCATAGCAATACACACGAGCCATCATCGCCTTTACAGCATAAAGATTCATACGGAACTCACGATTTGAAAGGAAGTCTGTACGCTTATCTATATCTGTATGGAAATCACATGGATCATTATCTTTCAAGAGAGCCTCAGCTGCCTTCAGGTCTTCCAAGATTTTCTCTACCACCTGATTAGCAGGCAAAACCGGTGTCGGTTCTTTATCGTATGTAGTCTTGTATGGAATAGCAGCATCTGTTGGATGCTCACTATAAATAGGACCGAAAAGACGCAAGAGATCAAAATAGATGAAAGCACGCAATCCCAATGCTTCTCCCTTGATACACTCATAGTAATGTGGGGTCTTCAATACATCTCGATGGGTCTCAATATTCTGCAGCAGATTGTTCAGGTTTGCCACTACATTATACATCTCAAGATAGAGATTATCCTTCTTACTCAAAAACTGGTTGGTATAATCGAATACAATAGCCTGGTTGTACACGCTATTTGTATTATAACCAGGATAATCGCAATACAGACCAGCCAACTCATCCAGATAACCATATTTCATGTCACCCGCATAAAGATTAGCAGTACCCAACTTCAGGTAAGCGCCCGTAAGGATATCCTTGAATCCAGACTCCGACTCAAACATCTTGTCGGCAGGGATTCTGTCCTTTGGTGATACATCAAGCCAATCATTGCAGGAAGTCAAACCTCCCATCAAGACTGCGAACACCAATATATAGAAATATTTCTTCATAATTATATTCGTAATTTATTGATTAGAATGCTACGTTCAATGAGAAAGTAAATTGACGAGAGAATGGATAGTCGAGACCACGCTCACGCTTTACCGATGAGAGGTAGAAGAGGTCTTCCATCGTGAAGCCCAACTTTGCTGATGTCAATCCCCAGTTCTTGAGGAACTTGGTATTCTTGGTATCTGCACGATAGTAGAATGAAAGGGTGCTGCCCTGGAATACATTCTCATCCATCACAAAACGGGAGGTTGCCTTGGTACCCTGACCATGAGGGTTGAGTGCACGGAACTGGGAATGATCACCAGGTTTCTGCCAGCGCAACTGTGTCACACGACGGTCGGCATTATAAACCAAGTCGGCATTCTCTACCTTGTCAACCAAAGTCTGGTTATATACCTGTCCTCCAAACTTATAATGGAAACTTACATCCATACCCCATCCCATATAAGTAAAGGATGAGTTGATATAGCCCTGCCATGTAGGCTCTGTATTACCCATTGGTACGGCATCCACACCACTATAGTTGGAAGCACTTGTCAACTCTCCATTACGCTTTACGAGAACTTCATCGCCAGACGCTGGGTCTATACCGAGAGAAGGAACAACCCAAATACTGGACATAGAATAACCTTCCTCATAACGTGGTAAAGGACTGTCCGTCAGATTCTTGGTACTCAACTCGTTGATATGGCGCATCGCCTCTGAAATTTCAACGAGTTTATCCTTGTTGTGAGAACCATTTACTGTAATTGTCCAATAAGACTGCTTAGCAGCATTACGGTATGGGATTCCTGAGAGACTGATTTCCCATCCTTTATTCTCTATCTTACCTACGTTCTCTGGATAACTGGTGAAACCGACAGATGGAGCCAATGTCACATTGGTCACCAAGTTATTGGTTACCTTGTTATAGTGTTCGATTCTTGCTGTGATACGATGATCGAGGAAACCCAACTCCAATGCAAGGTTGGTATTCTTGGTAGTCTGCCACTTCAGATTCTCATTATGCATCGCCATGATTTCTGCACCTGTACCATCAGAAGACAGATAAGGCAGAAGCAACGAATAGTTATAGTAGCTATGAGCCTGATATGGCGAGAAACCCTGCGCACCAGTTGTACCATAAGTACCACGGATAACAAAGTCAGAAAGCCATGGAATATCCTTGAAGAAAGCCTCCTTCTTTACATCATAACGAAGACCGGCAGACCAGAATGGTGCCCATCTATTGTTGGTACCAAACTCAGAAGAACCATCCAGACGGACATTGAAATCTACAGAATATTTATAAAGATAAGAATAACCGGCACTGAGCACCCAACCGATAGAGCGACTTGTATTCTCGCTTCCCGTCACCTTATCATTGTACTTCTTACCGAAGAGCAGATCATCCATATTATCATTTGGGAAACCAGTCACATAAGTTCCATAAGAATCAGTACTGTTCTCAAGAATACTCATGCGGGCATTGGTTGTGATGTAATGGTCCTTAATCTGCTTATTCCAACTGGCAGTCAAATCCACGCCCCAATTTACGGCCTCATTCTGTGTACGGCGATAATCACCTTTCAATGTCGGGTCAGTAATTCCATCAAATGCTGTATGCTGTGCAGGACGGAACACGTCACGATGTCCCACACTCTTAGAGAGTGAGAAAGCACCTTCAAAACGAAGTTCATTGGTAGGATTGTATTCTACTTTGAACAATTCACGCACAGAGAAGTTCTTGCTCTTATCCTTACTGTGGAAAGTTGTGTTATAAAGTGGGTTAGGATAAGAGGCGGTAGCAGAGTTGGTGGCTGAGAAATCATCAAGCATCTTCTTCATGTTACCATTCTCGTCGTATGGAGTCAGATATGGATTCAATTTTGTGTATTCGCTAAAACTTCCATAGTTAGACTCATTAGCAGTAGAATTTTCGAGTGTGATACTGTTTTTCAACAATACCTTCTTCATGCGATACTGGAAGTCGAGCATACCGGTAAGTACATCACGACCACTATTTTTCATCACACCAGGTGAGTTATTGTAACCAACATACATACGATAACGCAAAGCCTCATCACCACCCTCCAAGGTTACAGTATGACGCTGCTGTACGGATGTACGCAATGGCTTGCTGAGCCAATATGTATCTACACCAGAGAGAACGTTTTTAAGTTTAGACTGGTAGAGATTCCATCTATCAATCGTTTCACCACCATCAGTATAGACTCCAGCCTTATATTCTGCATCCAGTTTCTCACGAGCATTCATCAGATTATAGCCTGTCAGGTCTGGTGCCTCGATGCGCATCTCACCACCATATGTAACCCAAATTTTACCTGGTTTAGGAGTTTTACTTTCGATTACAATAACTCCATTTGCTGCTCTGGAACCATAGATAGCAGTAGCAGCAGCATCTTTCAAGACAACAATCGATGCGACACGATCAGGGTCGAGGTCAGAAAGAGTCTGTACGGAGATTTCAAATCCGTCCATGATAAGAAGTGGCTGATTGGCATAAGTCTCATATTCTCCCTGTACAGCCTGTACATCAGAAGATATCGTACTCAAATCCATACTGGCACCACCACGCATACGCATATCAGGAAGACTGTTAGGATTTGAACCAGCCAGATTATTCTCCATGATATTCAAACCTGGAGCCATTGCTGCTATAGACTTCGCAATATTGTTTGTACTGAATTTCTTGAGATCTTCTCCCTTGATAGTTACTGCCGAACCCGTAAAACCTTCTTTTTTACGGTTGAACATACCAGTAACCACCACATCATCAAGGTGCTTACTGTCTGATTGCAGCGTTACCTTCATGTTAGCAGAAGGGGTTGCAAAAGTCGTTACCAAACCGATATAAGAGATTTTCAACTTGCTATTAGCTGGGACGTTTGACAACTGGAAACATCCGTTTTCATCTGTTATAGCTTGTGCCTGTCCACCTCCTACCATAATGCTGGCGCCTATAACAGGCATACCATCTTCGGCAGAGATTACGACTCCTTTTACAGTAGAGAGGATTGTACCTCCACTCAACTCTTTTGCATGTTGGTTTGTTCCTGTTTGCTGTGCCCTGGCATACTGCGCAGAACCCACAACAGAGAGCATGGCCAAAGTTGCAATCATCATGTGATTTTTTCTCATGAACCTTGTCTTTAATAAATTATACTCGTTGATATGTTATTATTTTCTCGTTGACTTATGAAATTGACCAATAGGTTTTTCAAAATGCAAAGGTAATATTTTTTAGGAGAAACCAAGCAAAAATTCCAAAAAAAATAAATAATTAAATAAAATTAATAAAAATCGGCTACACTATTCGGTCTTTAAGAATACAAAAACAAGTTATTTGCTATATCGAAACAAGTCATTTAAGGGTCGCCAATAAGTCACTTAGAGGTCGTAAACAAGTCACTTAGAGATTGCAAACAAGTCACTTAGAGGTCGCAAACAAGTCATTTGCGAACAACAAACAAGTCACAGGTAATCATTGGGCTGTTAATTTGAAAACAAATAAGTTTACAAAATCACCCAAAGGTGACAGTGACACCTATTTTTCAACTTTTATTTTATGCATTGGAGACACTACCCTCCAATTTGGAGGTCTCCCTCTGATTATCAATCTTTTATCTATTTTCGCGCGGTAAGTCATAAAAAAAGAGTATATAAAAGTGTCACCTGTCACCGTTTTCTGCTGAGCCCTTTATTGGAGCCAGTTTATGGGGTGACACCTGTGACACGAGTTTTCTGCATTCTGTGTCACTTTTGTCACCCATGCGACACCAAGAAAGTATTTTACAACGACGATTTCACTTCCTCATAGATTTCTCTACATCTTTGCTCTGTCATTTTGTTTTTTACTCCTACCAGAATCATATCATCGAGAGTTGGCTGAGCTGAATGATTAACCGAAGTAGCATGTTCACCATTATACCCTTCAGTGCAATGTGTCAAATCGTATGCAGGTGCCAAATGCCATCTCCATTTATGGTCTTCGCCCATTGTAACGATAAAACTAAAATTTTTGCAGTGGTCATCTTTATTCTCTGCCAAATAGTTGAATACCATACGACGATACATTTGTTCTACATCTTGTTTATCTTGGGTTAGATATCCCGTGAGAGCAAGCAGATTGAGATAATCAAGTACAGGATTGCTTAAAGAAATAGAAAGTAAAGCACCTGCTGTAGCCGTATGAATACGCTCACCTTGAGGAGATATGTCAAAACGACGCGTTGTGAAATATTGATTATTAACCAATTTGAAATCGGGCACGATAATGCCACATCTCCTTGCCATTTCATTATACAGGTATTCTTGCTTGCCCATATCCTTTGGATCATAAGTATGACGGAACTTAATAAGCCAATGTCCCTCTTCATCTGAGAAAATCGCTTTTGGACGACATCCACCACTATTGCCACTATTATAGAGAAGTAATCCAGCATCTGTATCTTGCTGTTCTCTCAACACCTCAAGTGCTTTTTCCTGTAAAAGATCAAAATCAAGAAGTTCTTCCTGTTTGAAGTATGTTTCAGGCTCATACGTCAGAGCACCCATTCCCCCATTCCCTACTAAACTTAAACGGTCTAATGCTGATAATTCAAAATCATTTATACCAACCTGCAAGAGAGTTTTATGAAGCAGATAACGTCCATATCCATCAGGCAAACTATCTTCAAATATACCAAAGTTACCTTGAAAGGGATTTGATTGAGCAATAAACAGCCCTGGCTTCAAAGGTAATTCTAATGGAGAAATACTGAAGCCATGTGTCAACCAAACAGGATCATATTCAAAGACACAACGCATTCCGTCGGCAGTCAATGTTAACATGCCAACTTTCTCGTTATGGAACTTTACTTGTAATGCTTCTATCTTTTTCATTGCCAACATTTTTATGAGATACTTTCTACAAATATAAGAATTAAGATTATTTGCCGTAGGCCTTCTTCTTATTCATATTTCTCTTAATTTGCTGGAGTTCCTCCATGGTCTGGTACTTCTGTTCTGAGAAAATATGCCTGATTTCTGAAGTATATTCCAATGCCATAGCTATACCGATGAGATTCTTAAGAGAAATGAGACCTTTCTGCTCAAATCTTACGATATTGCTCACTGCTACTCCCGACTTATCCGCCACTTGCTCACGAGTGAGATTCTTCTCAATGCGGCGACGACGGAATTCATCTGCTATCTCCTTGGCAATCTCATCAGGATTATCATGAAGATAGTTATCCAAAATCGCTAATATTTTATTAGTTTCTGCCATAATCGAATACTTATTGACAATATATTATCGATTGCAAAATTACAATATTATATTGATTGCACCAAATATTTTAGAAAAAAAATAAGCCATCTCTTAAAAAATTATACGAATCAACTACAAATGTAATACGAAGCTATTGCCGACATGACAGTTAATATTTGTAACCGATTCGTAATATTCTGCAAACGTTTTCGTAACTTTTCGAAAGAAAATCGACAGAAAATATACACTTTTCATCAATTATTTATAGTTTTGCAGCCGGTTAAAAGATGATTCAACAGTAATTCATACTGCGATATAAACAGTAAATGATACTGCTCCAAATCGACACAAACTATAACACTATACATAAAATTTAAATTTCTAAGAAAATATGAAAAGATTACTTACCACTTCACGCATTTTAGCATGCTTGATTTTCCTGACAATTTGGGGAAGCAAGACTTATGCTCAAGGTAGCACAAGTAGCTACTCTGCTGGTACTGAGACTTTTAAGATTACCAGCAACACAAGAATTAATTCACAGAGTACTGAGTACCAATATTATGCCAGTGCAAATATCTCTTTGTTCATTGGTGCTAAAGAGGTATGGAAAGAGCCTAAATTAATAGGTGATAGTTATTACCTCAGCTCTAAGGGAAATCCAGGAATCAAACCAAATGACAATGCGGGTAAGCAAATAGATGCAGAGTTTAAGGGAAGCCAAAATTGCATCGCCCTGCCTAACACAGGTAACTATTTTCACTTTCTGTTCCACACCAAAGGTAAAATAATACTTGCCTTTAATGTGAACTATGCAAATCCAGGAAATAAATATCTTTACGTAGAGAAAGCTACGAATGAAACTGTTACCATTGTTGACAATAATAAGAACTATACTACAACAAAAGGCATTACCACTGCAAACACGAAAGCAACTTCCACAACTACAGGAATAACTATTACAGATTTACAATCTGGTGACAACAGATATTTTATGGTAAATGCCCCTGCTGGAAACAACTCCTTGATTATAGAAATAGTTGCTGAGGCTGGCGAAGAATATTATATATGGATGCCTTCTGCAGAGAATTTCGCCCTCGGCGGTTTTACCTTCGATGTAGATAAATCACAACTCTTCACCCCTTGGAAGCCTGTTGTTCACAGACAGATTGAATTCGGAAAAAGCCCTGAGAATATGAAAGATGCAGATGCCAAAGCACCGTCTGGTGTAGAGGACATCACATTCATGTATGGTGGTTGGACCAATCATCCTAACGCTGTAAAAGCAGCAACCTGGGATGCAAATAACAAAACTTGGGGATTCAATGATAATGGTACCGACAATACCACCTATACTATCAACAACGAACAGAAAATTGATAAATGGGAAGATGTAAAAGCTGAAAGTGAAACTACAGAGAAGTTGGTAACACTCGACGGCTACGCTAAGTTCACAGCGGGTTGCGGACAGGTTCCTACCGATCAATATGGCAAGGCTTACACCCCAACCACATCTGCTGCTCCAAACGTAGCAAATATCCCATGCCGCGGTACTTACTATAAGTTTGAACCAGCCAAGGATGGTACACTCAATGTATATGTTAGACAGGCAGCCGACAGCCCTCTCTACCTCGTGGATGAGACTGGCAAGCCTCAAAAGTCAATAGACTATAAGGCGGGTAATGATGCAACCTTCAAAGAAGGCACTGATGCTTCATATACCATCAATAAGTTGGCTGCATGCCGATATGGTTTTGATGTAAAGGCTGGCAAAACATACGTTCTCTTCCAGAACAATGAGACGCTCGGATTCTACGGATTCACATTTGGTGCTTCAAGCACAGAAGCAACCCATGTTAGCATCTCCCAGACTAACGGCTATACTTATGAGGCAAAAAACAATGCCACAGTAACCCTTACCAAGCCACTCAAGGCAAACGTATGGAATGCCATCTGTCTGCCATTCAGTATGACTGAGCAGCAGGTAAGAAGTGCGTTCGGAGAGGATGCTCGCATTGCAGAATTCAAGAAAGTTGAAGAAAGCGGCAAGAAAGATGTGGCTTTGTTTGGCATGCACTACTACCAGCTGATTACAGCAGGCAAACCATGTCTCATCAAGCCTTCTCAAGTAAGCGAGACTTATACCATCAAGGGGGTAACCATCGATGCAGAACAGGCTATGACCATAGCTGACTCTAACAAGAAATTTGATTTCGTAGGAACATACGCTCCTACTACCATGCCTGTCAACAGCCACTTCTTGGGTAGCAACGATGGCAAACTGTACTACATCACCGCTAACAAGGAAATCAGTGGTCTGAAAGCATTCTTCCAGCCAGTTAGCACCAGCAATGCCAAGTTGAGCATCGCATTCGACAGTACTGACAATGATTTTGACAACAACACGACTGGCATTGAAGCCATCAAGGACTACATGGATCAAGATGCAGCCAACAGTTCTGCCAACAAGGGCATCTACAATATCAACGGACAGTTCATGGGTACCAACCCAGCTATCCTCCCTCAAGGAATTTACGTAAAGAACGGCAAGAAGTTCATCGTAAAATAATGAGTCTTATTTAATTTGACTATGAATTTTAATATAGTAAGAAGATGAAAAAGATATATATAACACCCAACACAAAATGTATAACAACCAAGACCGAAAGTTTACTCTCGGCACTTTCAAGTGGTAGCATAAAAGCAGAAGCTTCAGATTCAGATCTGGGTGATAATGAAACAATAGAAAATGGCGGTAATGGCGACAGCCAGTCACCAGCCAAACTACACAGTACTAATGTTTGGGAAGCATGGGAAGAATATTAAAATCACATACCTTCTAAAGCGGGGGGAAGCACTCAAGAGAGCTGCTTTCCCTCTTTTTTTTACCTATCATCATCTTGCATATTTAGACTAATTACTCATTTTGATGTTGTTTTAGCTCAATTTGTAAATTCTGCTACAAAAGTATATTTTTCCGAAAAATTCTGCCGAAACATTCAGAATAGCTAAAAATGAGCAATTTACGAGAGTCTCACCTCAATAGAGGTAATGATTTGGCAACGGTTCTAATTTCTGCAATGTGCACAAGATTGCTTGTCAAACAACTCTTCTTGATTTGCTTGCAAAAGTATAATAAAAATTTTGATTGGCAAAAATGCTGCTCGTTTTTTATGATTTATTTTCAGAACATATTTGGAATGTGATTAAAATTGTAACTTAGGACTGACTCGGAACAGTCCAATCTGTCTTTTTACCTACTTTAAGGTATTGCAAATATATACTGAAATTCGTACCTTTGCAGCCGATTTTGAATATTCAAACAGAGAATGAGGCTACGATATGCTTATGTGCCTGTACTTTTGCTCATGTCCTTTTCGGCAATGGCAAATGTATGGGCTTCGTCATTCCTTTCTCATAACGAAAGGGATTTTCGTCTTGCTGTGTCGGGTGATACGGTAAGGGGAAGTCGTACCTCTAAGCAGGATTCCATCTTCAAGACGCTCAATCTCGACGAGGTGGTGGTGACCGCTGCCATCAAGGAGGTGGAGATGAAGGGCGATACCACGGTCATCAATGCCAATGCCTTCAAAACTCCCGAGGGGGCTTACCTCGAAGAACTCTTGAAGCGTGTGCCTGGCTTGGAATACGACAAGCAGGACAAGACGATGACCTACAACGGTCTTCCCATCCATGAAATCAATGTCAATGGCGAGAGTTTCTTTGGCGGCAACAGCACCCTCGCCCTCGAAAACCTGCCAGCCAAGTTGGTGAGCAAAATCAAGGTGTATGACAAGCGGAGCGAACTGGAGAAAATCACCAAGGTGCGCAAGGGCAGCGAAAACTATGTGCTCGACTTGCAGACCAAGCGAGAGTTCAACGGCACGCTGATTACTTCGGCTGGCATAGGCAGGGGCAACAACGAAAAGAAGGAAGCCGAGTTAATATCCAACCTCTTCCGCCAGACTGGCGATAACATCTCCGTGATAGCTCGAAGTGGTAACCGATACATGACTTCTCGCTATCCCGACAACCGACAGGACAACGTGGCGATGAACTTTGCCAAGAAGTTCTCCAAGCGATTCACCCTCTATGGCAACATGATGTACAATCATTATGTCAGTGGCAACGAGAGCACCCTATATAGCGAGCAATATCTCACCACAGGCAACCGTTACCAGAACTCGGCATCCACCAGCACCAATCGCAACACGATGGGCAATGGTTCGTTGGGCATGAGGTGGAGCTTGGATGACAAGACCTATTTTAATATAGGTGGAAACTTCAGCAAGTCGAAGAGCGACAACACCAGCGACAGCCAGCAATCCACCTCTTCAGAAGGCGATGAGCGTATCAACAGCATCACGAGAAACTCGGATTCGAAGAGCGACAGCCATTCGTTCTCCGTCAATGCCGACATCACCCGAGTGTTCAACGACAAGGGTACGAGCATCAGCCTCACGGGTAGTTACTCCGACAGCAAGAGTACCAACGAGTCACATTCCCTTTCCGAGACCACTTACTATCAGTTGGAGAGCAGTCTGGGTGGCGATTCCGTGCTTTATCGCAACCAATACCAGCACTCCCCCTCCACCAATCGTGCCTATTCCGTAGGCATCAACTTGACGCAACCCTTGGCTGAGAACTTGCGCCTGCAACTCGGTTATCGCTATGCTGCCACACGACAGATGAGCGACAGGATTACTTACGAGAGCGAAGTATATCAAGACAGTTTGAGCAACTATACCCAGAGTCGGACTTACTCCCACGAACTCAGCCTTAATTTCAATTATAATGGCAAGCGATGGCAGGTGAATACGGGTGTGCAGATGCATCCAGAGCGGAGAAGTCTTGACCAGAAGACTGGGCTGCTCTATGCCGATACGGTGAGGACGAGCGTGAATTGGAACCCAAAGTTGAATGTGTCATGGCATCAAGGCAAGACTCGCTTCGAACTGAATTATGATGGCAGCAGCCGACAGCCAGACCTTGGCAGTTTGGTTTCGCTGACCGACAATAGCGACCCATTACACGTTACTCATGGCAATCCTTCGCTCAAAGCGGCTTATAGCCAGAACTTTCGGTTGATGGGAAGGAACACTCGCCTCGGTCTTTCGGGCGATGTTAATTTCAGCAACACCTATAACAGTCAGACGCAAGCCGTCTTTTACAACCTTGCCACTGGTGGCACGGAGACTTATCCTGTGAATGTGAATGGCAACTGGAATATGCGTGCCAGTCTTCGCTATCAGAAACGATGGAAGAAACGGTTCAATCTCTCCGCTCGCACAGGTGCCAACTTTAGCCAAAGTGTAGCCTTGGTGAACGAGGGGAAGAGCGAGGAGCCAGACCGCAGCGTCACCCACAATACGTCGTATAATGCCAACCTTCGTTTGGGTTATCAGCCGAAATGGGGAGGCTTCGACTTGCAGGGCGATTGGCGTTACCGCCATGCCACCAACCAGCTTCGTAGTACGTCCAACTATACCCGAAGCTATAACTTTTCGCTGAATACTTACGCAGAACTTCCTCTCGGCTTCCAAGTCAAGAGCGATGCTGCATACTCTTTCCGTAACGGCACCAACATCAAAAAAGGCGAGGACGACCAAGTGGTTTGGAACTTAGGGGCATCTTGGCGATTCCTCAAAAAGAAGCAAGCCGAGCTTTCGCTCTATTGGTCAGATATTCTCAGCGACAAGAAAAACTATTACCGCAATGTTACGGCGACAGGATTGACGGAAAGCCGTACCTCACAAATTGGCAGCTACTTCATCATCAGTTTTAAGTATCGGCTGAATAAGCAACTGTGAAAAACATATTGAAAATCTTAGATATGTTATGATTTCTCAACAAGACAGATGAAAAACCCTATAAATCATAACAAATTACTATTGCAAATTTCATTATTTTTAGGTATTGCACATTATTTAATAAATATGTACCTTTGCAGCCACAAATTAAGGGTGATATTTTTAATTAATTATAAACATTTAAAAGAATAATAAAACAATGAAGATTTTTAAGAATTTCTTCGGTCTCGCTGCCCTGGCACTCTGTCTTGGTTTCGCTTCTTGCAGCAGTGACGACGATGCACCTTCTTATAGCAATGTGACTGTAAGCAACTCAGAGTTGATGACTATCCTCAAAGCTAAGGGATACCAGTTTGATGAAAATGGCAAAATGCTCCTTGACGACAAAGCCAACAGCACCACATCTCTCGACCTTTCAGGCACAAAGGTTGATACCGCTGCCTTGAAGGAACTTTCTGTTTTTCCTAATTTGAAAGAGTTGAACCTTAGCAACAATAGCTACGGTGAGACTTTCGATTTTTCTGTTCTTCCAGCTCAGATTACAGGCATCGACCTCACAAATAATAACATTTATAACTATGACAACCTTGTAAAGGTAACTGTAGAGGAAAATGGTGATGAGACAGTGGAGAACCTTCATAATATCACCAAACTTTATTTGCCAGAGGAAGCCAAATACAATATGGCTCAACTTGTGCGTTTCTATCGTCAAAACAAGCCTGCTATTGATGGAGGTACTATGGATATTAAGATGCAGAATGAAAATGGTGTATCTGAAAAGTACAATACTTTGAGAGAAATACCAGATGCAACACTTAGAGCATATCTTAATCAAGAGACAACTTTTTCAGGCTTATTTGATGGGGAGAAAATTGATTTGAGTAAAAGATTGAATAATGAACAAAAGATAAATAATATTTATATTACTTCTTATTTCTTTCAGCAAGCAAATTTGAACATTGATGAAATGTCAACTCTTGAAGGTTTGCAATATATTATAGATAATCCATATTGGGAAGGTACAAATTTGTATATTGCCCCTAATACAAATATGGTAATGCCAAAGATGACATTGGGAAATTCATTGACATTATTAAATCTTCAGAATCTAAACTTGGGAGAAGTCAATGTTACGAATGCAACTCAACTATACTATATAAAATTAATAGGTTTAGAAGGTATGGAAACTCTTGACTTGTCTAAAAATACAATTTGGGGGCAACGAGGGATTGCCGCAGAGGAAGATGCAATGACTGGCAGTGTACTTACTGTAGCTGATTGCTCGGACTTGAAAAGTATAGTCTTCCCTAACACAGAACAGCTTCATGCTTCAACTTTAGATATAGAATATCTCCCGAAGATAGAAAAGTTGGATTTATCAAAGTTTGCAAAGATTGATGCTTTTGTCGTAGGAGATTTGCCTGATGAGTTTAATTTAGTCTATCCAAATCTAACACAGTTTCACTCTGTTATAGGAACATCTTCATTTGCTTGCTCAGTAAAGACATATGCCTTAAGTTCTACTGTTGACTTTATTAACAAATACAATAAGGATACAGATTCGCCAAAGCTAACAAGAGCAACAATGATGGCTACAAAGAAAAATAAAGCTGCACGTTGGAAAGTTCAATAATTAATATATTTAGTAACAATTTAAATTTTAACACAATGAAAAGATTTATTTTGATGCTTGCAGTAGTAATGCTTGCAGTATTGGGCGTAAATGCTCAGACAGAGAAAACTCTTAAGGGTAAGTTGACTAACGTTCAAATGAACAATAACAACTATGCCGATGTAGAAGGTGTCACATTCATCTTGACAGACAATGGTGATGGAACTGGCACCTTGGAGTCCGAAGAGCCTATTGGTCCTATTGGCAAAATGCCTGGTGCTATCAATGTTAATATGGCTGTAGCAATTGATAGTAAGGGTGGCTTGTCTGCCAAGGAAGACAGTAAGGCTGGTGTATTGGACCTTAACATTGGAGGTTCTGTTACTCTTTACACAACATCTTTGACTGGTGACACAACAACATTTGTATTGAAGACAAAAGCTCTTTCCGTGTTTGGCAAAGCTATTTTCAATGCCTCTGTAACATTTGTGGCTGAGTAAAATTTGAAACAAAAGAGGGTGCGTCATATAGTTTTATGCCACATCCTCTTTATCTTGTTTTCTTATGAGCTGGATAAAGAGTTTAACACTAATATTTTTAGCATCTTTTACAATGCTTGCTTCTTCATGTAGCAGTGATGATGA
>ERZ1026776.39-NODE-39-length-89364-cov-51.722581_pt1 | contig 89364 bp, 70 predicted proteins | sample MGYA00380125_ERZ1026776 | MGnify/ENA primary metagenome ERZ1026776 (study PRJEB33269, sample SAMEA4719761) | human gut metagenome | biome: human-associated habitat; feature: organic feature; material: feces | place: Cameroon | collected 2013-10 ...
ATCAATACTATAGGTAAAAAATGCGCAGGATTTTAAAGCGATTTTGAACACCCTAGGCTGCGGGGCTACGGCGAGACGCCATAGCCTCCTATGTTTGCATTGGCTGCTTATAACTGGCTGTTTACTTCCCATAAGCTCTATATCACCACTTAGAAACCACAAGCAGCAGAACAAACTTAGGAGGCTATGGCGTCCCGCCGTAGCCACGCACCCACGAACTGTCAAGCATTAGCTGAGAGTAGCCATGCAAATATCGTACAAAGAGTAAAAAGCTGTTACAAAATAAAAATCAATTCTAGAGAATCGAAAAGCTGTTTTTATGGTTTTTTCCAGCATAAAAGCCACCCTTGATAACCTTCAAAAACACAAAGTGCCCTCAAAGCGCCACTTTTACAGTCTAAAAGCGGCGCTATTACAACGCAATAGTAGAGGTATTGGGTTGTAATAGCGGCACTATTACACCATAAAAGTGCCACTTTTACAACCCGTTTGTTTACGTACTTTTTCCGTAAATCGCATAACAGACTGTGTATTAGCGATATAGCTCCAAACGCTCAAAACTCAAGAATTTCGCACCAAAGATTTTGTTGTGCGTTCAACTCATAGTATTGAGCATCAGAAATGCAAATATTGTGTCGGACGGCAAGGCGTCCGAATTAGGAATTAGGAATTTTGAATTAGAAAAACAACCTTCCGTCGGTTACAAAAAACGCTTTTTGTAACCAACTATTCTTTGATATGTGAATTTACGCACAATATCTGCTATAATTGTGTCAAAATATACAAGGTATTTGGCGTAATTTTGCAAGCGTAAAAGAAGGATACATTCTCTTGTATGAAATATTTTTAAAGATATCAGGTTTTAGGTTAGTGGTGAGTAAGATTGAATTTCGGTTTTAAGTTTTACAAAGGTATTCGGTCTTTAAAGGTAAGAAGATTGTCAGAAGGATATATACGACTTTAGCGCACCATAACGATATTAGTATGCACTTTGATGATTTGTCTGTTATTTTTTGTATATTCGCATCGTAATAGAAAACAACCCATGAGTATAGCAAGAAAACTATATCCTTTAGGCATACAGACATTCTCGGAAATAAAAAAACGGTCAAGCAAGGCTAACCAATGAATGACAGCTCTTTGCTTGACCGATATTTCTTCCTCCTATAAAGAATATTGCTCTATTTCGTCTTTAGATATTCCCGTCGCTTTAGAGATGTCTTCAATTGACATTCCCATGTTCAGTAGATTACGTGCTACTTCAGCTCGTCCCTTGGCAAGACCTTCCTCCATACCTTCTTTATGTCCTTCCGCCCTGCCTTCTTTACGTCCCTCCGCTCTGCCTTCCTCCATGCTTCTCCTATTGGAATCAACTATCAATAAGCGTTCAGCACCTAATTTGTCCCAAAAGTCATCGTAAGCAAGAAGTTCGTCTTTTGACATAGCAGATTCCTCTACAGCCTTTAAGGCTTTGGATGTATCAGGATTGTCCAGCAGTTCTTGAGGCACTTCCTTTGTATGTTCGTCAATTTCTGTCAGAAATCTGAGCCACAGCACAGCCATTTTCTTTTCCTTGACGGAATGTGCCTGGAATTTAGGAAGCTCCACGAATGTGAAATGCAGTCCCTCTATCACTTCATCGCTATGCAGCTCATGCACAACATTATAGTTATGGATAAACTCATCGGGATATTCCTTCATGAAAATCTCATTGACAAGATTGAGCGAGTAGACTGGTTGCAAAAACTCATACTTACGCTTCTTGTCAAGCTGACGCACAAAAGCCTTGGAAGCATTGAACAGCACACGCTGCTTGAATGCTTCAGTCCACAACATTTGCATCTCCACAATAAACTGCCTGTTCTTTACGTCACGACATCTTACGTCCACAATACTGTTCTTGCCTACGTACGTGTCGGGCACAAGCTCCGGCGAGAGATATTCCACGCTCTCTATCTGCTCGTCATCTGCCAATGGCAGCAGGGCATTAAGCAGACTGATAAGCAAGTCCTTATGCTCACCGAATATCTTCTTGAATGTAAGGTCGGCTTTTGGGTCAAGATATCTCATGGGTGGAAATGTTTTAACGGGTTGACATTATTTATATTATGATGTAGCAAATTTACAAATAATAATTGAGATTTTCATTCCAACCTATTTGTTTTTCTGATAATTTTATATACATTTGCATCAGTAAATAGCCGTTTCAATAACTAACAATTTAAAACGATACAATATGGATAGACACATTAAGAATGGAATGTTATCCATGGGAGTATGGATACTTTTCCTCGTAGTTTTGTTTGGCTCTTATATGATCTTTACAGATTCTCCTTTCAGTGATCTCTTGGATGAAGAAACGGGAGGCTTTATTTCTGGAGCGTTCTTTCTCGCATGGGCACTTATCTGGTTTGCCATAGGCAAGCACTACAGTCGTGATTATGAGTTTAAGAAACAAGCATTCATAAAGAAGTACGAAGCGATTGACGGGAATATTGTACGTTCGATGTTCAAGAAGGCTTATTTCTCAGATATAGCACGTATGTTGTCTCGGGTGTTTTTCATTGCCGTGCCTTTCTATGTCGCAGCAAACGTGAAAGATACGGTAACTTTAAAGAACTGCATCTATATCGGAATTCTGATGATAGCTTCCATTGCTTTGTATGGCTACTATAAAAAGAATGGCACAAAGGAGATTACGCTATAATTAAAAACAACGAAACAATATCGGTCAAGCAAAGGCTAATCAATGAATGATAGCTCTTTGCTTGACCTCAGTTTTGTTATTCTCTTATGAGAGATTTGCTTGTCATGGAACAATCTTGATTTTGCTGCATGAATTGTTTCCTTCTTGATTCACTTGAATCTGAACGGCGATGCGTTCCTGCAGTTCCTCCACGTGCGATATGATGCCGACGTGTCTGCCCGACTTGGAATGGAGAGAGCGGAGGGTCTCTACGGCTTTTTGGAGAGGCTCACCGCTAAGAGTGCCGAAGCCCTCGTCGATGAACAGCGTGTCCACCTGCCATTGCTGACCGATGTCGCTCAACGCAAGAGCCAATGACAGCGATACGAGGAAACTCTCGCCACCGGAGATGGTGCTGGCTGCACGCGAGACAAATCCCTGATAGGCATCCTCAAGAGAGATGACGAATGTGCCTGGCGTGACCTTCAGCGTGTAACGGTCTGTCAGCGTGCGCATATAGCTGTTGGCAGAATGGATGAGGCTCGAGAGGACGTAACTCTGGGCAATCTTACGGAATGTGCTACCCGAGGAATTGCCAATCAGCTGGTTCAGACGCGACCACTTATGATAGACTGCCTGCTTCTCTTCGGCTTCCTTAACAAGATTGCCCAACTTATGCTTGTTCTCGGTGTCGGTCTTAAGTTCTTGCTTGATGGATCCGGTCTCCTCGCCAATCTCGCCAAGAATTTTCTCGTAGCCGTCGATGCGCTCTACAATGTTTTCAAGCGTGTCGTCCTCCTGCAATTCAGGCTTCTTCTGCTGATGTTCGGTTTGCTGTTTGGTGGCGTTGTCAAGCAAGGTTCTCTTTGCAACGACATCATTTCTGAACCCTACAATCTCTTTGTTTACACCTATAATGTCGCTCGACTTGTATGCGTCGAGTTCGGACAGACGCTCAGCCGACAGACATTTGTTGCTTGCAAGAAACGCGTCGAGCTTCGTCTTGTTGGCGTTGTAACTCTCTTTGGCAGAGTTTAGCGTCGTGAGAACAGCAGTAAGCGAATTGCTTGTCCGGTTGGCTTTGTCGAGAAGGTTGTCCACCTTTGACGCAACCGCTGCCTCTGTCATCTTCCAAGCAGGCATAACCCGCGTGATTGACTGCGTGACGTCGGTAACATTATTAATGTATGTCTTTGCATTGTCGAGTCTTGTGCGGAGTGACAGCAGTTTCTGGCCGTTTGCCTTGTATGCTTTGGCTGCCGCATTAAGAGCATCGCCAAAGGCTTTCGGACTTTCGTTCCAGTCAATATCCCACTCGCCGACAACAAGTTCGCCGACTTTTTGGGCAGCGGTTTCGGTTTCAGCTTTACGTGTGCTTATCAGAGTCTTCGCCGTATCTATCTTAGCTTTACAATCGCTGACAGCCTTCTCTGCTTTCTTCATGTCTTCAGTCAACGACTGTATGCTCTTGCGCTTTGCGTCCAAATCCTTGCGAAGCTTCTTCAACGTGTTCTCCTTCTGTTCCCCGTCTTTTATCTTACCGTCCAGTTCGTTCTTGCGAATGGTGGTTGAAGCTTCCAATGCGTCAAGATTGGATTGGGCTGCATCGTCAAGCTTATCCAAGCCACAAGATCTGCAAGCCTCCGCAGCTTTCGCTACGGCATTAGCGACAGTCTGGTCTTTGTCGAACGCTTTTACGCCTCGTTCGTAAGCCTTTGTTTCAGTCTTTATTTCAGCCTCAATCTTGTTCTTGTCTTCCTGCAATCGTCTGTAGTTCTTTTCTGCTTCATCGTACGATTCCTGCAAGGTGGCGACAAGAGCAGAGAGCGTTTCTTCGTGGGGCAGTTCCGAATTGATCTGCTGACGGCAGACAGGACAGATGTCGCCCACATGAAGTTTCTGACGTAAAGACGACGCGAACTTGTCTATGGTGTCTTTCTGCTTGTCGAGATTCTCCTTGCAGACATTCATCTTCAGTTCGGCGTCATGGATGGGAGCGTCCATAGCTGCCAGTTTGCTCTTCTTGGCGTTGATGGAAGCCAGCTGTTCAACGAGATTATTGCGCAGTTCTTCTCTTTGCTTCTTGCTCTCAGCCAATGTTTCGATACGCTCCTTGGCAGTCTTTATGTTCCTCAAGAGTTCCTTGGCAGCTTCGCACTCTGATCGCAAGTCGGAAAGCTTAATCGCTGCGATATCCTCCTCCTGCTTCGTCACGTCCTTTTCTGCCAAGCCTAACGCTTCGTTTGCCAGTCGCACCTTATCCTCTATGGTTTTTAAAGCGGGCAACAGTTCGTCGTTGAGTGTAAGGTTTTGGCTGTCTATATTCTTCGTGCTCTTCACGATGGCTTTACGTCCCTCGCTTATGCTTTCCAGCAGACCCACTATGGTCTGCACATTCTCATACACCGAAGCCTTTTCCTTCTCTTTGTCGAGAAGCACATCAATGGTCTTTATCTCGTCAGACAAGTTGGCTATCTCCTGTTCGGCAAACATTCGTCCACCAAGAATGACAGCATATTCGGCAGCCAAGCCTTCAAGTTCTTTTTCCTTCTTATTAATAATCTTCGAAGCATCAACCGCCCCCGTCATCCATGCGCGGGCATCAATGGTGGAGTTCCACTCATTGACAAGCGTTTCCTTCTGCTTGAAAGCTTCGCCCTCAACTACGGCAACAGCTTCGCGCAGTCGATTGGTGGCATCAGTGGTCTCTTTAAACAAACGCTTGTCTGTGTCTATCCAGTCCTGCTTATCTTTATCCTTCTTTTGTGCTTCTCTTAATTCTTTCTGCTGACGTTCAAGTTCAGCCATACGGCAGGACCGCTTCTCTATCTCCTCGTCGGACAGAGTGTGCATGCTGTCCACGATAAGCTTGGCTTCGGTCCACTCCTGCTTCCTTAGTTCGGTCTGTTCGTATATCTTTGCACCAATTTTAGAGTAGACATCCACACCGGTAATCTTCTCAAGAATTTCGGCTTTCTCGTCGTCCTTGCTGTTGAGGAAACGGGTGAACTCGCCTTGAGCCAACATCGTGGTACGACAGAACTGGCTGAAGTCGAGACCTACAGCAACCTTTAGCTCGCTTCTTATTTCTGCATCCTTGGTCAGAGTGGTTCCTGAGTCAAGATTCTTCAGTTCCCAAACCTTGTTCTGTATTGAGCCGGTTATCTTCTTATACGCACGAGCCACAGCCCATGTAGCCTCGTAGCTCACACCGTTGCTGCCCAAGAACGTCAGTCGTACATGAGCCTCGGATGTGTTTCTGCGCATAAGCAGGCGAGGGTCGTCAATCTTCACCTCCCTTTTAGCATCAATAGTGGTTCCCTGCATCTTCGTGCCGTCTAAACGGGGAGTGTCAGCATAAAGAGCCAGGCAGATGGCATCGAGGATGGTGGACTTTCCTGCGCCCGTCTTACCCGTTATCAGGAACACCTCGCTGCTGACCAATGGCTCCGCCTCGAAATCGATAACCGCATCTTCGATAGACGCTATATTGTGGATGGTAAGTTTCTGAAATTTCATAGCAACATCTTAAAGCGTTTTTACTTTCTTTCTTCCTCTTTCAGTAAGGCAAGAGTCTCATTGAATAGTTCCTTCATGTCATCGTCAAACTCTACGCAGATGTCTTCGGCATATCTCTCTGCTATATCTATCGGTTTCTCCGTCTTGAACTCCTGCACAGACATCACCTTTGCCTCTCTGCTGTCTTTCTTAAGGCGATGAGTGTTGATGACACAGAATCTGCATTTCTTGCCTTCAGTAAGAAGCAAAGCCTCGGCATTGGCTTCTACGGGAAGAAAATTGTCAACCTCAACATTCAGACGTATATATGCCTCAATGTCGTTAGGAAAGCCTTCGAGCAGATCCTTTGTGTCTTCCCATGTAGCAACGCCATCTTTAGGCAACGTGACCAATGGACGATGAGTCTGTATTTCTATCTCCTTCACGACAGGTTCCTCACCATGCTTGTTCAGTTCAACAATAGATACGGAATGCTGGTAGTTCTCATCGAAACTCACAGGAATAGGCGTGCCCGAATATCTTACACGATGATTTCCTCCACGAACAAACTGGGCATGATGGATATGTCCCAATGCAAGATAGTCGTAGCCCGTGCCCATATCCTCCAAACTGTGCGAGTCAATACCGCCGACAACGTATTCTGAAGCGTTCTCATGCCCCGTAAAATCACATCCGCTAACGGTGGTGTGAGCTGTCATAAGTACGGGCAGGTTGGCTTTGTTTCGTTCAGCCACGATGTCAAGCAAGTCCTGAAAGAAACTGTCAGGCATATTCCTTTCGTTGACATAAGGGACGGCAATGACATAGCCTTGCCCTGGAATTTCTATAATCAAATCCTCCTTGTTATTAGCGTCAACGCTACCGATGGTATACACCTTCAACGCTTTCCATGGCGTTCTGAATATGTCATGCTTCGTGCCGCTGTCATGATTGCCCGCAGTTATGACAATGGTCATATCAGGGTTAGCATCATGTATTTCCACCAAGGCATTCGTAAACATAGTCTGAACAGATGCCGACGGCTGTGGTGTGTGATAGACATCGCCACAAAGCAGGAACACATCGGGCTTTTCCTCTCTCACTATATCGACCATCTGAAGAAGCATAGCCATCTGTTCCTCCGTTCGGTCATAATTGTAAAGCGTATGACCAAGATGCCAATCGCTTGTATGTAGTATTTTCATTTAGTTGGGTATTATATTGTTTCGTAGAAATGAAGAGAATTCGCGTATCTGTCTTCACTTGCAACTAATCGCTATTTTATCCCGAATTGGGGTAAGGTATGAAAAAAATGTCCAGCTCTATGTCCGCTTGATACTGAAAGTCGGAACATTGAACTGGACATTATGTTTATTTATTCAACTGTTTCTGGTTCGTCGTCATCATCATCATCGTCTAATGGAATATCGTCGATGGGAACCTGACGGTTGATGGCTGCATTGAACGAGATGACCGTCTCAGAGCGTGACAGTCCGAGGGGCTGCAGCTTGTCGTGGATGACGTTAAGCAGGTGATGGTTGTTTCGGGCGTAAATCTTGATGAACATATCGAAGCCTCCCGTCGTGTAGTGACATTCCACTACCTCAGGAATCTTACGCAGTTCGTCCACCACGTCATCGAATTTGGCTGGGTTCTGCAGATAGAGTCCGATGTATGCGCAGGTCTCGTATCCCACTTTCTCCGGGTCGATAATGAATCGCGATCCCTTCAGAATGCCGAGATTGGTGAGCTTCTGTATGCGCTGATGTATAGCGGCTCCGCTGACATTGCATGAGCGTGCTACTTCAAGGAATGGTATACGGGCGTCTTCTGCGATAAGACGAAGGATTTTCTTGTCGAGTAAATCTAAATTGTGATGTGCCATTTGCTATAGATTATATTTATGCTGCAAAGGTATAAAAATTGTCAGAAATAGCAACGATATTTAGTTGAAAAGTTACAATCTGTTATTCTCTTGTTTGTGTTTTGCACAAAATTGTTCTTTATTCAACCATTTTCTACTCTTTCTTCTGTTCTGCCGAATAGCTAATCCTCCTGACATCAGCCTTGCGTAGCGCCTGCTTCACACTTGTGATTAGCGACATGGGCGTCTGGCGGTCAGCCTTTATGGACACCATCATGTGCTCGCGATCTTCAGCCGACATGCGATTGCGCTCGTCTGTCATATACCCTGCTATGTCGGAGGGCGATGCCAGCTTGTCGTTGAGCTGTATTCTCTGCGTGCTGTCCGACTGTTGGCTGAGCGTTCCGATGTAGACGTAAGACACAGCCGACTTCTTTGTGAGGCGTGTCAGTTCGTTTCCCTGCGGCACGGTGTAATGCACCTTCAGCGTCACCTTGCGCATGTGTGTCACTACGATGAAGAAGAAGAGGATGGTGAAGATTAGGTCGGGGAGCGACGAAGTGTTGAGTTGCGGTACGCCGCGCTCGCCTCTACCGAATGATTGTCTCATATCTCGCCTCCTTCCTTTGATGCGTTAGCCTGTGCGTCGTCGGTTTCGTAAGTCTCGGCAATGTGCTGCGGACACTTCTCTCGTACGCTCTTCTTTTCTTCTTCGGTGCAAGAGGCGTAGGCGTGATGATACATTTTCTGAGCCAAATCGTTGCGCACCTTATTGTATGCCGCCACAATCTCGTCCTCCAGCTGGAAGTACGTGTTGTATCCGGATTTGGGATTGGCATCTATATATATAATGTGGTCTGACGCACGTGGCGTTATGAAGCGTGCTATCTTCTCACGCAGTCCCTTCACCTCTACGGTCTTGTCGTTCATCGTGATGGTGTTGTCCGCACCAATCTTGAACGACAGTGTGTTCTCACGACTCACCTCCATAGCGTCCGACTGGTCCTCTTCGTCATTGTCAGCGGGCGGCAGTTGTCTTACCAGTCCACGGTCGATGTCCATAGAGGACGTGACGAGGAAGAAGGTCAGCAGCATGAACGATATGTCGGCTGTTGACGTGGTGTTGAGTGATGGTACTGTATGTTTTCTGCGTTTAATGAGCATCGTCTCTTGGTTTTGTTCTTACTTTTTCCTGATGTAGCGTGTGGCTCCGAAGACAACGGCTGCTGCCGCTGCAATCATCATCACCAACGACGCTCCGACAAACATTCCTGCCGTGCGAAGCCAGAATGTGTCAGCATAGCGCTCGCCGTTAATGGTCAGCGGAGTGGTGTCGCTGAGGAGGAAGCAGAGGAGCATTACGGCTGCGAAGCCTCCTGCCACGCATAGTGAGATGCGGCGAGCCGGGACGTTATTGACAACGCGGTTGGCGTCGCTGTTCTTTCGCACGCTCCTTATCAGTCCCCAAGTCATGAGCGCAATGGCGGCGATGGTGAGGATAATCATGAAGCTGACGAGCACGCCGGTAAGCAGCGGCGCGTTATATTCGGGGTCTTCCTCATAAGGCATATCGTAACCGATGAGCCAGAAGAGGACGAATAGAACCGCCGAAAGAGCCACTATGACATAGAATATGCGGCTCGATATCTGTTCTGTGGACAAAAGCCGCCAGTCTGAAATCTTCTTCATAAATGTGAATTTGAATGATGTTGAGCGGATTCTATGCGCGTCTTACTTCTTATACTTCAGAATGGAGTCGAGCAGGGTGATGGCGCTTTCCTCCATCTGCGATGTCAGATGGTCCACCTTTGAGAGGATATAGTTGTAGAAGAGTTGCAGGATGAGCGCCACGATTATACCGAAGATGGTGGTGATAAGCGCCACCTTCATACCCGCAGCCACAATGGTAGGGTTGATGTCGCCAGCCAGCTGAATCTGCTCGAACGCCATAACCATACCGATTACGGTGCCGAGGAATCCGAGTGACGGCGCCATGGCAATGAACAGCGTAATCCATGAGCAGCCTTTCTCAAGGTTGGCAGCCTGCACGGTGCCGTACGCAGCCACCGATCGCTCGATGTCTTCGATGCTGGTGTCGATACGGAGAAGTCCCTGATAGCATATTGACGCCACCGGTCCGCGAGTCTCACGGCATTGTGTCTTTGCGCCTTCGATGTCGCCTGCCTCAATCTTCGCGTCTATCTCCTTCATGAATTTCTTCGCGTCTATCTCCGAAAGGCTGAGATATATGATGCGCTCAATGCAGAAAGCCAAGCCGAGAACGAGGGCTATGGCTACGAACGACATAAACGAAGCTCCACCTTCGACGAACTTCTGCTTCAGCACTCTGTGGAAACCACCGCTCTCTTCCGGCGTTATCTCCTCTGCATCGAGGGACGAAACTGTGTCGGTGGCAGCCTCCAAAAGATTGGCTGAGTCGGCAGCAGCTGCTAATTTTGCGTCCTTAGCGTTGTCGGTAGCTGCTGTAGTGTCTGCGGCTGTAGCTGCGGTTGTCGGCTTGTTGGGGGTGGTGTTGGGGGCTGAATTTACGTCTGTAGCGTAACATAAACACATGGCAAGTGTGGCTATGCCCATTGCCAGTCCTCTGTGTTTCAGAAAAAATCTTGTCATATTCTTTTTATATTCAGATTGTTCACAAGCTGCAAAGTTACGTATATTTTGGAATGTAGCGTAAGAAAGTCGTTGAAATTAAGGTGCGTCAACATTATTTTCTTTACTTTTGCATCATTATTCACCAGTATATAATATGCAACAATCGTTTGTTCCAGACCCATGTCAGGCTGAAGTGATAGCGGCATGCGGCGGTTTTCATCTTGTGCTTGCACCTCCGGGATGTGGCAAGACACACATTCTTACAGAGCGTATACGTTATGCCCACGAGAAGGAGGGCGTGGCTTATGAGGACATGTTGTGCCTGACGTTCACCAATCGCGCAGCCCGTGGTATGATGGAGCGCATCGCTGGCAACATCACGGACGACGGCGTTGAGAATGTATTCGTGGGAAACGTCCATCGTTTCTGCTCCAAGTTTCTCTTCTCCAACGGCGTCATACCTGCTGAGTCGAGTGTCATTGACGAGGACGATGGCATCTCCATTCTTGCGCGTTTCGCTGGTGAGGACGAGTATGTCGTGCTCTCCAACTATGCCAAGCGACGTGAATATAGCGACGTGTTCCACCTTGAGAGCATGATGCATCAGATACGCCACAACTATCCTAAGGATCTGCGTGTTCATCCGGAATGTATCAGTCCGAGCGACATGGCTGCTCTTCGACGTATCTGCGAGGTGACGAAGCGTCCGTTTGACGCTGAGGCTATGACGGACATCTATGACCATCCCGACACTTATCGCGACATGGCTCAGTCTGACACCACCGACTATGGTGAGCGCCAGAGTATTCTCTCGCTGCTCCGCAAGATGACGCTTGCGCAGCAATATCGCGGATATAAGAAACAGAACCGTCTGCTCGACTTCCAGGACCTGCTTCTCCTTACCTACGACACGCTTGTGGCTGATGCGGAGACCAAGACGTACAAGCGTTATCCTTGGATTCAGGTGGACGAGGTGCAGGACCTCAATCCGCTTCAGATGGCTCTCATAAAGCTGCTCACATCACGTCCTTTCCACACAGTTATGTTCCTTGGCGACGAACAGCAAGCCATCTTCTCCTTCATGGGAGCCAAGATGGACACGCTCTCTGCCATCAAGGAGCGCCCTGCATGCCAGCTCCATCATCTTTCGGTCAACCATCGTTCGCCGGGTTATCTCCTCGACATATTCAATACGTATGCGGCGGAGGTGATGAACATCGACCCTGCCTTGCTGCCGGAAGTGGGGGAGAACAAAGAACTGACGCTGACAGGAAACGAACTCAAGATCATCTATTCGGACAACTTCGACCAGGAGGTGCGCGACTGCGTGCAGTTTGCTTCCATGCTCAGCACCAACTTCCCTGAGTCGACAACTGCCATTGTGGTGAATGCCAACAGCGATGCCGAGGTGCTCAGCAATGAGCTCCATCGTTGCGGCATCGGTCATTTCAAGGTGTCGGGCACGGACGTTTTCTCTACGCCGGAGGTGAAGCTCCTGCTTGCCCATCTTGGCGTGCTCAACAATGAGTTCAGCTTTATGTCGTGGTCGCGCCTTGTGAAGGGACTGCGAGTATACGAAGGCAATGCCACGGCTCGCGGCTTCGTAAGGGCATTGTTCGACCGTGCCATCCTTCCCTCCGACCTCCTGCGCTATGACGGCACCACCACTTATCTCAGCCGCTTCGTCCGTCATTACGAAGAGGACACCATCGTGGTGTTCGATACGGAGACAACCGGACTGAACGTCTTTGAGGACGACATCCTTCAGATAGCTGCCGTGAAGATGCGTGGCGGCGAGGTGGTGGAAGGTTCGGCTTTCACCGTATACATTGAGACCGACCGTCCCATCCCGCTGATGCTCGGCGACATTCCCAACCCTATCATCGAGGAACGCAAGCATCATACGCTGCTCTCGCAGGCCGATGCTCTCAGACAGTTTATGGAGTATGCTGACGGTTGCGTGCTGCTCGGACATAACGCCGACTACGACTATAATATTCTCGATTTCAATCTCCGAAGATATCTGCCCGAATCAGACCTGCAGAATTCCCATCCCGCTTATCTCGACTCGTTGCGCCTCGTGCGTCTGCTCCATCCCGAACTAAGAGAGCACAAGCTGAAATATCTGCTCACGGTTCTTGGGCTGGAAGGCACCAACTCTCACCTTGCCGACGACGACGTCAACGCCACGCAGAACGTGGTGAAGCATTGTTACGGCAAGGCTAAGACGAAGCTGGAGGAGCAGCAGCGCTTCCTTACGGACAAGCGAGTGGTGCAGCGTGTGGAGACGTTCCGCCGCAACTATCGCGACACGTATCTCTCCGCCCTCTCACGTCTTTACGATACGGACGGCGCAGACACGCAGAAGCCAGCCCTCGTGACGGAGATGCTGCGCTTCTACGATTATGCCGTTAAGGAAGGATTCGTGCTGGAGGTGGATGCCCTGCGATATATAGTGGCTTATCTTTCTAATGACATGATTGACGCAGAGGCTGAGCCTTCGCTCTATGCCCAGCTGTGTAGTCACATGATGGAGATAAGCACGCTGAAGGAAGCCGACCTATGCGGAAACGGCAGCCTTGGCGAAACCATATTCGTTACGACTATCCACAAGGCGAAAGGCTTGGAGTTTGACAATGTAATAGTGTTTGACGCCATTGACGGACGCATCCCCAACTTCTACAGCCGTGGCAATCCCCGCCAACTGGCAGAGGACGCCCGCAAGTTCTATGTGGCTCTTTCGCGTGCCAAGCGCCGCCTCTACGTATCGCAATGCCTTCACCGCATGGATTATCATAACATGCCGCACGAAGTGTTTCTTACGCCGTTCATGAAGCCCATAGCCAAGTACTTCAAGACCGAAAAGTTGTCATAACTCTGAAAACTCCAAACTCTCAACCCTCAACCCTCAACTCTCAACTCTCAACTCTCAACTTTCCTCAGGCTATACTCTCCGTGCTTGTCAAACACAATCCAGTAGAGGATGGGGAGGACCGTCGCTATGAGCACCATTGAGATGAGCGTACCGAAGAAAATCACGGCACCCATCGGCGACCATAGCGTGTTGTTCTCAAGCATCATCGGCAGTACGCCCACCGAGGCAGCTGCCGATGTGAGGAAGATGGGGCGCATGCGTCGTTCGCCGGCTTGGAAGGCAGCGTCGCGAACGGACAGTCCCTTGTCGCGGCGAAGCTCCTCTGCATAGTCGAGCATGATGATGCCGTTGCGCACGAGGATGCCCATAAGGCTTACCACGCCAAGCACACACGTGAGGCTGACGTCATAGCCCGTTATGCACAGGCCGATGGCAGCGCCGAAGATGCAGAGCGACATTGAGGAGAGATTCACCAATGCCAGGCTGATTCGCTTGAAATGGAAGAGGAGGATGAAGAAGATGATGAGCACCGCAATCATCACTCCCGACATCACCTGCGGCAAGGTCTCGGCGTCCTTCTCCGGCATGCCGCCCATTTCCCATTTAAGGTCCGGGCAGCGTTCGGACAATTCTTTGCCAAGCTTGGCAGCCAGCTTGTCAGCGTTATATCCGCGCATCGGTTCGCCGATGATGGATATGGTGCGCACGCCGTTGCGTCGTACGATGCTGCCGTCATGCCATGAGGGCGTTATCTTCGCCAATTGACGAAGAGGCACGCTCGTCGTTCCTCCCATCACGGGTATGTATTCGTTAGCCAGACTACTGTCGTTTTCCGACTTGAGCACCATCTTTACAGGATAGTCACTCTCCCAAAGCGTCGAAATAGGCAGACCGTCGCCGAAGTGAATGGCAAGATTAGCCGAAAGGATGGTCTTGTTTACGCCCAGGCGGTTGGCTTCCGTATAGTCAGGCGTGACGCGGATGCTTGGCAGCGGGTCCTCAAAGTTGGTCCTGACCAGATGTATTCCCTCTATGTCGCGCATACAGGCGCTCACCTGCTTGGCAGCCTTCTTCAGATCGCTGATGCTGTCTGCGCTCACCCTGATCTCGATGGGGTAGGTGGCAGAGTTATAGTCCATCTGCTTGAAGCGCACACGGCAGTCGGGGAAGTAGTCAGAATAGCGGTCAGCATACTTGTTGAGCACCTTGTCTGTGGCGTCGTTGTCCGTGGTGTTGACAATGAACTGCGCAAAGTTAGGACCGCCAATCTGCGGTGCGTAGGTGGTATGGAAGCGTGGCGATCCTTGTCCGATGAACGTCGTCACGGAGGTCACCAAGGAGTCGCGCTGCAGGATGTGCGCCATCGAGTCAGCCACCTGCGCTGTCTTGTTGGCGGTGGTGCCGTTAGGAAGATAAAACTCCACGGCAAACTGGTTGCGTTCGGCTATAGGCATCATTCGCTGAGGCAGACCGGCGAACAGCACGGCTCCTATTGCCACCAATGCTCCGCCCGTCAAGAGCGTGATGCGTGGATAAGCGAAGCAGCGTGTCAGCAGCCATGTATAGCCCATCTGCAGATAGTCGAGCGGCTTCTTCCTTGCGTTGGGTTTCGGACGGCTGTTGATGCCCTCGTGTATCACTCTGTATTGCAGGTAAGGCGTGAGCAGGATTGACACGGTGAGCGAGATGCTCAGAATGATGAACATCGCCCAAGGAAACGACTTTACGAAGTCGCCCATGTCGCCGTGCATCGTTATGAGGAAGGGGAAGAACGTCAGCGAGATGCTCAGCGTGGCGGAAAGCACGGACATGAAGAACTCTCTCGGAGCGGCTATGGCGGCATGCCAGCGCGACATGCCCTGGCCGAGCTTCTCCATGTAGTTGTCGATGATGACCACGGAGTCGTCCACCACCATGCCGAGCGTAACGATAAGGGCTGCCAGCGTGACGGTGTTCAGCTCCATCCCGAAAAGATAAAACAGACCCACCGATGAGAAAATGGTGATAGGGATGCTCAGAGCCGACACCTCTGCCACACGGCGCGGCATCAGCAATATTACGACCACGATGACCGAGATGACCGACGTAAGAAGCTCGCGGAGGAAATTGAGCACCGACTCGCTCACCACCTTGCTCTGGTCCGTAATGGTGGTGATGCGTACGTCGTCCGGCAAGGTCTGCTCAAACTCGTCCAGCGCCTTGTGTACGTCCTTTCCCATCTTCACGATGTCGTTGCCGGGGCGCATCTCTATGGAGAGCAGCACACACTTGTTGCCGTTGCTCTCGATATACTTGTTCTGCTTTGGATATTCGCGTGTGATGTGGGCAATGTCCTTCAGTCGGACGATGTTGCCCTTAGGATCGGAATAGACTATCTGTTCTGCCACGTCACGCTCGTTGTTGTACGAGTCGTCCACGTGGATGGGCAGGCAGAGATTGCTCGCGTCGAGGCTTCCGCTCACCGTGGTGAAGCCCTGCAGAGCCAGCTGGTTGAGTATCTTAAAAGGACCTGTGCCATACTTGGCCAGCTTGTTCTGATCCAGATAGATGCTTATCTGCTCGTTCTGCAGTCCGTATGTGCGCAGGTTGGATATGGCGTCGATGTGGCGCAGCTTATCCTTCAGATTGTCAATGTAAGTGTTCAGCTCGCGATACGTCTTCTGCTTGCTCTCCATCGTTATGAGTAGGGCAGAGGTCTCGGCTATGTCGTCCACGGCTTGCAGGGCAATGACGCCCGACGGCAGCGAAGCCTTGAAGGTCTGCAGCCCGTGCTTGAACTTGCTCCAGAAAGCGTCCTTGTCCTCCACGTTGTCGTTGAGTTCGAGGAAGACGATGAGCATGCCGTCCTTGCTCTGCGTGTATGTCTTCTTCTTGTTCACCTCCTTGTAGCCGAAGATGAAGTTCTCCAATGGCTTTGCCACGCGCTGCTCCACCTCTTCGGAAGTGGCGCCGGGATAAACAGCCACGCAGGCTCCCTGACGAACCGTGAACTGCGGCATCTCCTGCTTCGGCATCAGAGCCAGTCCCATAATGCCGAGAAACACGAGCATACCCATGAGCAATATCACGATGTTATGATTGCACATGGCAGACTCGATGAACGAACGCTTTATCACCCTATTGGGTTTTCTTGTTATGCGCCGCTTGATATGGTCGCGCATAGCAGTATTCTCCTTATCCGTCTTCTCCATACCCTTATTTCTCCACATTCTTTTGTGTGTTCACCTTCATGCCTTCAGACACCTTCTGCTTGCCGTTCACAATAACCTCGTCGCCGACGTTAAGACCTGAGAGTATGACGACGTCATTGCCTTCGAAGCCTCCCGTCTCCACGGGCTGCTGATGAGCCTTGCCCTTGACGACGGTCCACACGAAGCGTGAGTTGTTGACGTCCAGCTCGATGCTTTGTGCTGGGACGGTGATGTGCGACGAGGCAGCCCCGCCGTTGAGCACCTTGGCGTTGCAGACCATGCCGGGGAGCAGACGCCTTTGGCTGTTGGCGATGCCCACCTTTATTTCGTAAGTGTGTGATATGGGGTTGGCGTCGATGCCTTTCTCGGATATGGCGCCAATAAACTCGGCGTTGCCCAATGCGGCAACTGTTATCCTTACCTTGTCGCCGATGTGGAGATGCGAAATCTCTGCCTCGGGCACGGATATCTTGGCGTTCACGTTGGTGACGTCAGCCAGCTTCAGAACCGGTTGACCTGGAAGTACATACGTGCCAAGGTCGGCTTCCTTTGAGGCTATCACTCCGCTGAACGGGGCAGTGATGGTGGAGTGGGTGAGCTGTTGTCTGGCAATGCCTTCAGCAGCCTTCGCCTGCTCCAGCTTGCTTTCTATCTCCACCCATCGTATGTCCGATATGGTTCCGGCTTTATGAAGAGGAAGAAAACGGTGGTAGGCGTCCTGCGCCTGATGTAGCGTGGCAAGCGCACTCTTATGCGCTTCCTTCAGCGTAGTGGGGTTGATGGTGGCAAGTGTCTGTCCACGACTTACCTTATCGCCTTCGTCCACACGGATGGAGGTGATGTTTCCGCCAAGTTCGAAGCTGAGCGTCGAACCGGTCTTTTCCTCAATGGTGCCCACATAGTCGTTGGTCTCGCCGTTGGCGTAGCTGCCAACGGTAAGTGTCTCCACCTTCACGGGTGCCTTTTCCGTCTTCTTTTTCTGCTCGGAGCATCCCGTCAGCACAATGCAGCCGACAAGGAACGCAGCAAGCCATCCTCTTAAACAATCAAATTTTCCCATAATATATGTTGTAAAAATCGGCGGTAAAACTACAGTTTTCAACACATATTACAAAGGAAACCTCACGATTTCTTGACCGTATTAAGATTATTTAATCTAATCCGAGTTTGGGGTCAAAATATCCTTGCACATTCCTGAATAATTCAAAATCGCAGGCGAAGCCGAGAACAACTCCTAATTCAAAACTCAAAATTCCTAATTCGGACGGCGTCCGCCGTCCGCCATGCAAATATCGTACAAAGAGTAAAAAGCTGTTACAAAATAAAAATTGATTCTAGAGTTCCGGATTGCTGTTTTTACGGTGTTTTGCTGTGCAAACAGCACCCGAGCTTAACAATAGCGCCACTTTTACACTACAATAGTGCCACTATTAGAGTGTAAAAGTGGCGCTATTGCATGATAAAAGTGGCACTATTGTAGTGTAATAGTGGCGCTATTGCACCCAATGATGCTTGTTTTGCTCCGTCATTCATTGCACAATTCTTTTCATAGCAGCATAATCAGCTGTATGTCAGCACACTATCGCTGCACGCTCAAAACTCAAGAATTTCGCACCAAAGATTTCTTAGTGCGCTGAACGAGGAGTATTGAGCGTTAGAAATGCAAATATTGTGCATTTCCGCAAATCATATCCTTACGATGCAACAAATGATTGGCTACACCTATATCAAAATAATAGAATCGAGGAGCCTGCACCAATCTGCGTTTCATTGTCTTGGTATAAGCAGGTACACGGAATCCTAAAAGATTGTCTTTGATTCATTGAAACATACAAGCTTCTTGATATCGTATTTGGCATTAATAGAATAATGTCAAATACGAATATCATATAAGTACATTTTGCATTCTACAACCGCTTATTACAACCCTGCAAAATATGTCTTCAATGCCTCCACATATTTCATCATGGCATTGCGCCCCGTGTCTGTCATCTTGCAGATGGTTCGGGGTTTTATGCCCGAGCCATCTGTAGTCTTTGATATATAGCCTGCTGTGACCAGTTTGTCCAACTGTACACTAAGGTTGCCTGACGTCGATTCTGTCTTTTCCTTGATATAGTTGAAGTCTGCTTCCTCTACATTCAGCAGAATCGACATTACGGCAAGACGCAACTGGCTATGTAGTAATGGATCCAACTCTTTCATTATTGTTGCTTTTTTGCTTTGAAGTTAAGGATATGTCCGGGGATAATAAGGGTAATGACAAATGACAAGACCATCTGTCCCATCTGCATAATACTGATAACTTGTTCACCACAGACAAAGTCGCGAAGCAGTCCTGTACCAATCACTACACCAAGAAGTCCGCATATCTGTATCGACTTCTCCTTAAGTATTACGCCAGTGGTGTATGTGCCTATACCCGGCAACAACATACCCAACAAAAACATTCCATTCCAACTCCTTACTTCTCCGAAATGTAAAAGGCAGCTAATGGCGTAGACTGCAAACACGGCACTAATAATAGCCCACACATTATTTATAGTGTTGCTTGCATAAGTGCTTGCCACATGACTCTTGCGCTTTGCCTTGTAGGTCTTTATGCCTGAGGCTGTGAATCCAGCTATAGGTATGGCCATGTACAGCCAAGCAAATCTTGGGTCGTTGGTTGCGAGCAGCATGACGATTACTGCCAACGATATTGCTGCACTAAGATAGCCCCACATAAGGAAACTGTCACCATTGCCTACAGACAAATCCTTCTTTGTCTGATTTATCATTCGAGTGATAAGCTCAAGACTCTCCTGCTCCGAAATCTTCTTCTCTTCCATTTTTTCTTACTTTATTGCGACACACCATTGCATATATCAAGCGCGATGTGCCAGGTTAAACACTTAGTTTATTTTATAAACCATCTTTGGAAAAAGAGAAGCAAGGAGGTCGACTCTCACTTGCTTTAGCCAGCATTATTCTCTTCTAACACTAATGATTACGGTTGCAAATTTAGCTTAGTTTATTTTATAAACAAAATGATTTGCAATAAAATAGCCATTATTTAACCTTTGTTTACAATAGATCATAACTTTGCTATTTGCTCAGCAACGTTTAGTGCCATAGCCGTTTCACCTGGCAGATAGATATACACATCTCTCTCAGCATAAAAGCATTAAGGCATAATTATACTCAAAGAAGAGCGGTAAAACATGGATATTTGGAAAAACCATTGTATATTTGCAATAAGAAACAAAAATCCATAGCTATGGTAGAGACAAACAATAGAAGATTGCCCGTAGGCATCCAGTCTTTTGAGGAAATGAGAAAGGAAGGATACCTTTATGTTGACAAAACTGATATTATCTGGCAACTTGCCAATGAAGGAAAGAAGTATAATTACCTGAGCCGCCCACGCCGCTTTGGCAAGTCGGTGTTGGTTGATACTCTCGAAGCCTACTTCATGGGAAAGAAGGAACTATTCGAGGGGTTGAAGATAATGGAAATGGAGAAGGAATGGGTGAAGCGACCTGTCATCCGACTTGATATGAGTCAGGCAGGTGCTGGACCTGAAACAGTGCGAAGTTATCTTGATGATGCTTTTCATACTTTAGAGACGGAGTATGGAATTGTTGTGCGCCAAGATAGCTCTCTTGCCGTAAGATTCAAGAACATAATTGAGAGTGCTTACAGCAAAACCGGACAACAAGTGGCTATCCTCATAGATGAGTACGACTCTCCATTGCAGCATTCATGGAAGACTCCTCAGCACGAAGCATGCACCAGCATCTATAGAGAGGTGTTTGCCATATTGAAAGCCAACGACAAATACGAGAAGTTTGTCTTCATCACAGGCATAACCAAGTTTACACAGATTTCTCTCTTCTCTGTGCTCAACAATCTGAGTAACATCAGTTTCGACCCGGAATATGCTGCCATCTGCGGCATTACCAAGGAAGAGATGCTGCGTGATTTCAAGCCAGAAATCAACAAGCTGGCAGTAAGTAAAGGATGGACATTCGATGAAGCCGTAGCACAGTTGACAGCATATTACGATGGCTATCATTTCTGCCATGAAAATATGGTGGATATATTCAATCCGTTCTGTCTTATCAATGCCCTTGCTGATTCCAAACTGAAGAATTATTGGGCTTCATCCGGTGCAACCTCACTGCTTCCTAAATTTGTGGATGACATGGAGATAAGAATGAAGAATTTTGAAGATTGCCCAATAGACAGCGATACTTTGGAGACTTCGGATGTGACAGGAGGAGGTGCTGAACTGTTCCTCTACCAATCGGGATATCTTACAATAAAAAGTTATACAGAAGGCATCTATATGCTTGGCATTCCAAACCATGAAGTTCGCAAGGCTCTATACAAGATTGTATTGCCCGCCTTGACAATGCAATCGAATGCACAAGTAATAACTACTCAAAACATGTTGTTGTATTCTCTGAAGCTTGGCAACCTTCCAGAAGCTATGAAAAGCTTGAAAGCCCTTATTGCTGATGTGCCTTACAGTAACAAGAAGCTTGCCTGCATGGACATGGAGGAGCGCTACCGCCTGATATTGAGCACCATCTTTAATGCCATCGGTTGTAGGGTGGAAGTAGAGAAGATGATTGCTACGGGCAGAATAGACATGGTGGTGGAAACAACCAACTTCATCTATGTCCTTGAATTGAAGCTAAGCAACAACGGTGGTATTGACGCAGCAGCCGAACAAATAAGAACCAAGCAATATACCGAGCCATTCAAAGCCGACAAACGCAAAGTCGTTGCTATTGCCATAGAACTGGATGACAAGGGAAAGGGACTGGTGGATTGGAAGGAAGTGTAAAAGCTACTCCTGCAACCTCAAGCCGTCATACGCATCGGTCAGACAAAGACTTATCAAGTACTGAACTTGCGAAAGTTCAATCAAGTATTTATAGATAAACCCTTTGTCTGACCGATTGTTTTTTATTGTTTTATGACAACTTTCTTTTATAACCAGCGCTTAAACGCCTTTATATACAGCGTCTTGAGCCATCGTGTGAGCACGCAGTACGACAGCAGGATGCCTATTATACACTTTTTTTTAACACACATACTCACTAATAATTAATCACTAATCACTAATAAATAATAATTAATAAATAATAAAATGATGGAAATGACTGATTATATGTTCAGAATAGGTTGCGCCTTTCTGATGGGCGCATTGATTGGCTTGGAGCGGCAGTTCCGTCAGCATAATGCCGGACTTCGCACCAACATCCTCGTTGCGTTGGCATCGGCTGCCTTCACGGTGTTGTCCGTAACGATGACCACGGATAGTGGCGACCCTTCACGTGTGGCGGCGCAGATTGTCTCGGGTATTGGTTTTCTGGGTGGCGGTCTTATTCTGAAGGAGGGATTCACCGTTAGAGGTCTGAATACGGCAGCGACGATATGGTGTTCGGCTGCATGCGGAACGCTTTCGGGCGTGGCTATGTATAAGGAAGGATTTGTGCTGGTGATATTCGTGCTGCTGACGCATTGCCTGCTCCGACCCTTATGCAAGTATATCGTGAAGTGCACCACCAAGGTTTATCATTACACCATACGCGTGGAGTGTCAGCGAAGTGCGTCGGACCTGATTCAGAGCATCATCATGGACACGCTCGCCTTCAACAAGGAGGTGAAGATGAACTCGATGTTCTATAAGGGGGATGGCGAGAAGAACGTAATGGTATGCTGCGACATACAGATACTGGGCGAACACAAGGTGTTGCTCGACCTTGTGGTGTCGCGTCTGCGCTCGAGTCCGGAGGTGAGCAGCGCAGGATGGGACAGAAGAGAAACGCCGCAGGAGGATTTCTAAGTTAGGAATATTTGCGTAAAATACCGAAAAGTTATACCTTTGCTACTACAATAAGAATGCCTTATAAAACTAAGAAGAATAGAAAGAAAAAAGAATGAAGCGTATAATTGCTCTTACACTATTATTTAACATTATGAATTTTTCGTTGTCCCAAGCCCAGACGTTCAGTGGCACGTATACTGCGGAATGGCAGTGGAACATGAACAAGAACACCAACTTTGTGAATCTGCTCAGACTGGAGCTTAATGTCCCACTGTGGAACGGGGGCACCTTTGAGGCTGCCACGCTGCATGTGGCTAAGACCAACGACGGCATCATTGACGACTGGCAGGGCTTCTCCAACATTGAGGCTGACAATATGTTCGGCGGCATTGCCGTGCTGGGCTATATGCATGAATGGAAGGCGGGTCACGTGTTCGTGGGTGTGCGCAATGTGAATGAGGACTTCTTCACGTCGGACATCACGGCGCTCTTTACCAACAGCTCTTGCGGCATCGTGCCCACGATAGCGTCAAGTTATCCTATAGCCAATTATCCCTTCTCTGGACTGACGGTCTACTTTGACGTGCATAAGGGAGGATGGCTGTTCCGCAACAGTCTGTATAACGGCGTTGGATATAACGGATGGAAACACGGTGACAATCCGTTCCTCGTACGTCCCAAGAAGGACGGCATCTTCGACATGGCTCAGCTGGAGTATTCGCACGATCGTGGCAATTACTTTGCAGGCGTGGCTGTCCATACTCGCCAGTTCACTATTGACGATGAGGGCGAGATGGTGTCTGCGGACGAAGCGGAGCGTAAGACCACTTGCGCCTGGTGGGTGTATGGCGAACAGAGCTTATGGAGGTCAGCGGATAAGGACGTGTCGCTCATGGCACAGTATTCGGAGAATACGTCCCATAGGAGCGGATGTTACAGGTATGCGGAGATTGGAGGTGCTTACCGTGACAGCCTCAATGAGTGTGGCGTGTCAGGACAGTATGCACGTTATCATCAGGGAAAGGAATATTCGTTGGAGTTGACGTGGAAAAGACAGATAAACAAGAATATAGCCATACAGCCAACGTTTCAGTATGTAAATAATGCCAATGGCGACTTCACGGTGCTAAGCGCACGACTTTACTATAGCTTCTAAAAGTTAAAAGTTAAGAGTTGAGGGTTGAGAGTTATGATTTGTTTTATAGATAATATTCTGATTGTTATCTAAGGTAATCATAACTCTCAACCCTCAACTCTTAACTCTCAATTGTATATTACTTCACCATCTTCTTGCCATCTACGATGTAGAGGCCCTTGCCGAGACGGTTGACGTCTGTTCCAAGATAACGTCCGTCAATGGTGTAGACACCCTTGCGTACGTTCTTGAGATTATCGTTCTTTACGGTAACGATGCCTGTCTCGCCTGACGGAACCATCACCTTCACTTCGTCGAGGAAGAAGCGGTCTTCTGCTGAGAAGGTCAGCGAGTTATATCCGGTTCCCTCGAACTCAATGGTAACGTCTGTCCACTTGCCGTCGTCCATGAAGATGCGCTTCAGCATCTGGTTGCCCCAGAATACGTCCAGCGTGTTGTCCTTGCCGAGCCAGGGAGCTGCCTTGAAGGTGAGGACGGTCTTGCCGTTGATGCTGAAGATAGGAGTGATGGCATCGCCGGGGAGAGTCACGGTGCCGAAGCGTGCGCACTTGTTGGCGCCGTAAGCCTTGTTAGAGTAGGTCCATCCTGCTACGTCCGGCTTGAACGATCCGTTGGCACCCTTGTTGAAGATGCCGTCGTTGCCACCCGTTGAGGCGCAACCGTCGAAGGTCTCGTTGAAGAGCACGTCGCCCGGCTCATGGTTGGATGTGCCCTGCATACCGCGGAAACGGAATGACATTGTGCCGTCACCGTTGCGCTTCATGTCGAGCATGGCCTTGTTCATATACTGGCGTCCGTCCACGTTGACATTGTAGAGTGTGGCGGCAGGTATAGAAGTGTTTGTAAGGCTGTCGTTGTTTTGATAAGGATAGGGGTCGCCGTCCGCTGTTCTCATTGACGAGCCCGTACGGTTGTTCCATCCGTCTGCGTGGAACGGAGTCATGCGCTCGTGGTTGGGGTCGTTGTTCACGCTGTTGGAGTGCCATGCCTTCTTGTTATAGTCGACGTGTGTGATGAGGAGTCCGTTGCCGGGAATACTCTCGTCCCATCCTGTACGCTGGCGGTTGTCCACGAAGTAGAACTCGTTCTTGTTCTGCTCGTTATAGATAATGTATGTCTCGCCGTAGTCTGTGAGCGACTTCATATCGCTTACGACGGTGTCGGTCTTGAGCTCCACGGGAGTTGTCCATCCTGCCATCCATCGTTCGTATCCGGTGAGGTTGGCGGGGCTGAATCCGTTGCCGTTGTAGCATCCCTGATGGAGGAGGTCCCATGCGTCCATACCGTAGCTGCCGCTGTATGTGGTGTCGTAGAGGTCAGGATAGCCGAGGCAGTGTGAGAACTCGTGGCAGATGGTTCCCATACCGTCCGCTGTGCCATATCCGTTGAGCTCGCAAGAGCATGCGTATGTGTCGACGTATACACCATTGATGTATACAGCCTGGCCTATGTCGCTGTTTGAGAGATAGAACATGTGCGGCCAGATAAGGTCGCTGTTGTTGGTGTTGTTCTCACCTGGTCCGGCGTAGAGCACGAACACCTGGTCAGCATATCCGTCGCCGTCCCAGTCGTAGTCGTTGAAGTCCACCTGATCCTTTACAGACTTGCACGCCCATGAGACGAGTGTGCCTACGTGTGCGTCGCTGCCGGCGGCGGTGTTCTGTCCGTAGTAGTTATAGTTCTCCGGTGCGGTGATGGGGCCAATAACGTCAAACGTCAGCTCAAACTGACCGTTGCTCTGAGCATAATAATAGTCGCGTACCGAGCCTTTGAATACGCCTTCCACGTAATTCTCCTTGTTGGCAAGCTTTGTGTAGAATTCGTTGTCGTGTCCGCTCTTGAACTTCTTGTTTGGAAACTCCACGAGGATGATGAGTCCCTTCTTCTTGCCGTAATATCCTGTTCCGTCGCCGAACGCCTTGTTCGGACCTGCGTTCTGCTGCATAGAGCGTAGCGGCTTGGCTTTCATCTTCTGGCTTGCCTGCTGCATGGCTGCACGCTTTGCCATGGCATTGGCTTTTCCTGTCTCAAGGTCGAAGGGCACAAAGGTGCCGTTGCCGTTGTCGGTGTAGCACTTTCCGTCAGCGGCTTGATAATAATGCAGAAACTCGTCGCCTTTGAGCTCAACGGTCAGCTCTGTGCCGTCTGTGAGGCGTATTACGCGCGTAAGACCTTTCTTGGCAGGGGCTGCCCATGAGGCCGTAGCGAGAAACGCAAGGCATAATGACAGTATTGTCTTTCTCATAAAGTGTGATTGGTTATATAAATAAAAATGTTAATGCTTATAATGAAATAAGATAGTTTATTGTCAGTAGTAGTTAAACAAATGCAAAATTACACATTTTTATTTCCGCATCTTACAGTTTTGTTCAGAAATATTATTGTAACCCTCTTTTTTCACTCTTTTTTAATTAATTTTGTACTCACTCTGTATAAGCATATTATTATTAACCATAAAACATAACTAAACATGGAAGAAAACGAAAAAGAAATCATTCAGCTTCCCGAAAATGCCTTCACCGAACTGAAGGACGGCGAGCAGTATGAGCCGGTGATGAACCCGAAGAGGGAGTATCCGGAAGTGAATGCATGGTCGGTGACGTGGGGTATCGTAATGGCGATGCTCTTTTCTGCCGCTGCTGCTTATCTCGGCTTGAAGGTAGGACAGGTGTTTGAGGCTGCCATCCCTATCGCCATTATTGCTGTGGGTGTGTCAACCGCTGCGAAGCGCAATAAGGCTCTCGGCGAGAATGTCATCATCCAGAGTATCGGCGCCTGCTCTGGAACAATAGTTGCGGGTGCCATCTTCACGCTCCCTGCCATCTACATCCTGCAGGCCAAGTATCCGGAGATGAGCGTGTCGTTCGTCAAGGTGTTTATGTCGTCATTGCTCGGCGGTATCCTCGGCATCTTGTTTATGATTCCGTTCCGCAAGTATTTCGTCAAGGACATGCACGGCAAGTATCCTTTCCCTGAGGCTACTGCCACGACGCAGGTGCTCGTAAGCGGCGCAAAGGGTGGCAATCAGGCAAAGCCGCTGCTTATCGCCGGTCTTGTAGGCGGTCTTTACGACTTTATCGTCGCCACTGTGGGATGGTGGAACGAGACCTTCACCACGCGTGTGGTGGAGTGGGGCACTATGGCTGCTGACAAGGCGAAGCTCGTCTTCAAGGTGAACACGGGAGCTGCTGTCTTCGGCTTGGGCTATATCATCGGTCTGAAGTATGCATTCATTATCTGCCTCGGCTCGTTCGTGGTTTGGTGGCTTATCGTGCCCGGTATGTCCATCGTGTTCCATGACCAGGTGCTGAATATATGGAATCCGGAAATCACGCAGACGGTGGGTCAGATGAGTGCTGAGGAGATATTCAAGAACTATGGCAAGAGCATCGGTATCGGTGGCATCGCTATGGCTGGTATCATCGGCATCATCAAGTCGTGGGGCATCATCAAGGGTGCTGTGTCGCTGGCTGCTAAAGAGATGAAGGGTGGTAAGAATGACGGTGAAGAGACCGTCCGCACACAGCGCGACATCTCGTTCAAGATTATTGCCATCGGTTCCATCGTTACGCTTATCGTGACATTCTTGTTCTTCTGGTTCGGCGTTATGGAGGGCAATCTGCTCTTCGCCATTGTGGGCATCCTGCTTGTGGCTGTCATCGCCTTCCTCTTCACGACTGTCGCTGCCAATGCCATTGCCATCGTGGGATCTAACCCCGTGTCGGGCATGACGCTCATGACGCTTATCCTTGCTTCGGTAGTGCTTGTGGCTGTGGGTCTGAAAGGTACGGGCGGTATGGTGGCTGCGCTTATCATGGGCGGCGTGGTCTGCACGGCTCTCTCTATGGCTGGCGGATTCATTACTGACCTCAAGATCGGCTATTGGCTCGGCACCACACCGAAGAAGCAGGAGACATGGAAGTTCCTCGGTACGTTGGTTTCGGCTGCTACCGTGGGTGGTGTTATGATTATTCTCAATCAGACATACGGTTTTGCAAGCGGTCAGCTTGCAGCTCCGCAGGCTAATGCTATGGCTGCTGTCATCGATCCGTTGATGAACGGTGTGGGTGCTCCTTGGGCGCTGTATGGTATCGGTGCTGTCATCGCCGTGGTGCTGACTTACTTTAAGATACCTGCCATTGCCTTCGCTCTCGGTATGTTCATCCCGCTGGAGCTTAACACTCCGCTTCTTGTGGGCGGTATCGTAAGCTGGTATGTTTCGTCACGCTCGAAGAACCCGGAGGTCAACCGTGAACGCAATGAGAAGGGTACGCTGATTGCCAGCGGATTTATTGCCGGTGGTGCGCTCATGGGCGTTGTTTCTGCCATCCTGCGCTTCTGCGACGTACATCTCGTCAGCGAAGAATGGATGAGCGGATGGCTTGCCAACCCGCTGTCGCAGGTGGCTTCGCTTGCCGCTTACTGCTGCCTTATTGGTTACTTCGTATTCGCTACGAAGGTGAAGAAGTAAGGCGTAAGAATAAATAAGACACAAAAAAGGCTTTAATATCGGGTGAATGAATGCCCAATATTAAAGCCTTTTTTTAATTGGTAATTATTATTTGTTATTTATTATTTGTTAGGGATGGAATTCCTAAATCCTAATTCCTAACTCTACTTCACGCTGATTTCGTCAACGAAGAGGAAGGCAGGCTTGCCTTTGCCGCCGTGCCACTCAGGGATGTTGTGCTCTGATGTGGCAGTCACTTTCACGTAACGTGTGGTGGTCTGCGGGAAAGTCAGCTCGTAAGTGTAGATGTTGTCAGGTGTCTGCTCCTCAAGTGCGGGGAGTGACTTGCTTGCCACTTTTGTGAATGACTTGCCGTCGGCAGACACGCTCACCTCGATGTTGCGTGCATCGAAAATCCATGATCCCTTGTCTACGCAGGTGTTGAGGCTCACGCTTGAGACATCGGTGTTCTGCTTAAGGTCGATGACTGCCTCAAGGTCGTTGCCGCTGAAGCCGAGCCAGCGTCCAGTGCCGAAGCCCTTGTCACCGAGAAGTCCGTCAGTGAGAGTGGCTCCACCCTTGTATGTGTAGTTCTTGTGAGTGGGCTGGAGCAGTTCTACCGGGCAAGCTGTGGCCTTGTTGAAGCTGATGTCCTGGCTGGTCACGCTGCTTCTCTTGCCGTCGCGGAAGGCAGCTGCACGGATTTTTGCCGACTTCTGCAAAACGATAGCGCCTGTATAGAGAGTGCTGTTGGCTGTCGGCTCGGTGCCGTCGAGTGTGTAGCGAATCTCAGCATTGCCGGCTGTGGTCATGTGGATGAGAATCTCTCGCCACTTATTGTCGCTGTCTACGTGAATGGCCACGTTATAGAGATGCTTGGCGTAGTTATATCCGAGACGGTCATACAGGTGAGTGAACTCTGTCAGACGGTTGGTGAAGCTGTTGTAGTCCTTCAGTGCGGGCTGGCTCCACTGCACCTCGCTGAGTGCTGCCAAACGAGGCAGAGCCATATACTGCATCTGCTTGAAAGTGGGCATATACTCTGTCCAGATGTTTGCCTGTACGCCGATGATGTGGCGTGCCTCGTCTGCTGTCAGCTCTTTGGGCATCGGCTCGTAAGAATAGACGGTCTCAAGCGGCAGATAACCACCTATGGCAATAGGCTCGTTGGCCTTGTCGAGCGACTGATAATAGTCGAAGTAGAGATAGCTGTTAGGTGTCATCACCACGTCGTGATGCTGCTTTGCTGCGGCAATGCCTCCCGATTCGCCACGCCATGACATAACAGTGGCGCCCTCAGCGAGTCCGCCTTCGAGTATCTCGTCCCATCCGATTGTGTTGCGTCCGAGCGACTTCAGGTAGTTGGAAGCATGTGTGATGATGTAGCTCTGAAGACGTTCCTCAGCAGAATGACCGTCCTTAGCCTCAAGGTTAAGAGACTTGATGCGTGCCTGACACTTGGGGCACTTCTGCCACTGGGTCTTCGGACACTCGTCGCCACCGACGTGGATATACTTAGACGGGAAAAGCTGTGTGATTTCCTTCAGTACGTTGTCAATAAAAGTAAGGGTCTTGTCGTTGCCGGCGCAGAGCACGTTGTCAGACACGCCCCACTTCTGCCACACCTCGTAAGGACCGCCGGTGCAGCCCATGTCTGGGTAAGCGGCGAGAGCAGCCTGCATGTGGCCGGGGAGATCAATCTCAGGAACGATGGTTATATAGCGGTCTGCGGCATACTTGACGATGTCGCGAATCTGTTTCTGGGTGTAGAAACCGCTGTAAGGCTTGCCGTCATACTTGCCTGAATTGTGACCGATGACGGTCTGCGCACGCTTCGAACCAATTTGTGTGAGCAACGGATACTTCTTTATCTCGATGCGCCATCCCTGGTCGTCGGTAAGGTGCCAATGGAAGCGGTTGATGTTGTGCAGCGCGAGCATGTCGATGAACTGGCGCACGGAGTCGGCAGTTACGAAGTGGCGTGATACGTCGAGATGGGTGCCACGGTATGCGAAGCGTGGTGCGTCAGTGATGTGAACGGCTGGAATGCTTACCTTCGATGCCTTGCCGTTGACGAGAGGCAGCGACTTGCGCAGGGTCTGGATGCCATAGAAAACGCCTGCTGCCGATGCACCTGAGATGCGTATCTGCTTTGCGTCAGCGTCCAGCTTGTATCCCTCAGCGTTGGCGATGGTCTTGTCGATGGTGAGGATGATGGTTGCGCCGCTCTTGCTCTTGCCGATGGCAGGGCGAATACCTGTGGCCTGCTCGATGTAAGAAGCGAGCATATTGGCGTTGCGCTTCATGTCCTGGCTGTTTGTGCCGAGAGAGATGACTGTCTTTGCGTTCAGTGTGAACGGTGCGTCATTGCTGACGTTCACCTGCTGTGGACGCGGAATGATGTTGAAGTCCGCAGTCTGTCCCGCTGCGGTAGAGGGTAGGAGGAAGGCCATTGCAGCCAAAGCTCTTGTCAGTAGTTTTTTATTCATAGTTTGTTTTTTAGTATATTGCTATTCTATACCTAAGACTATATAAATACACAAAAAGGGGTTATGGCTTTTTATGTCTTGTTCGTACCTTTTTTCGCTACGCCGGTATTGTCCGGATCAGCTCAGAGGGTATTATCTCAGACGGAAATGTTCCGCCACCCCTTGGCTTACGCTTCGTAAACCATTGCAAAGGTATATCTTTTTTTCGTAATAATGTAATTTTTAGGGCGCAAACCATCCCCACCGTGACTTTTGTCACGGTTATGGAGGTGTTTACTAATTTAGTTGTAGCGTTATGCGTTGCTTACAACTGTCTCAAAATCATTGATGTTGTAGATGTCGTTCATCTCATAGCCCTTATCGCGCTTCATGTTGGCAAGGGCGCGGCAGAGTCCGTTCTCTGTAGGGTATGCCGACTCATCAAGTTCCCAAAGGCACTGGTTGTTAAGACATCTTTCCAGAAAACGTGGTGATACGTAGGTCTTTACTTGCAAGACCGTCTGTGTGTTTCCTTCAGAATCCTTGAAGATGATTGCAGAAACGAGTGCCTTTGCGCTTGGCTGTGAAGCCTTTTGCAGCTCGCGTTCGTGTTCGATGCGTCTTTGTATTTCCATCTTCAGTTTTTTGATTGCTGCGACGAGTTTCTTGTTCACGCAGTTCACCATAATCTCATTCTTATCGTTCTTTGCAGTTTCCATAATTACACGTTATTTATATTTTACAATTAGCGATTCTCTTTTTATATCGTAGTTAAGTCTTTAAACGTGTAGTGTGTTTTGTAGTAGTGCGTAATCTTAATGTACAGTTTGTACTCTTTGTCTATATATATTATAATGTTGGGATGTGGGGTTTTTATTTCGTATCCTTTCCTTTAACAGGAATTTATGAAAGATTATCTTGAGTCCCAACGATGTCGCTATATCCAATAGCCTTTATAGGTCATGGTTTGTGTGGCATCGTTGGGACCACAAGTGTTTTTATGCGTCAGTAGTCATTACTTGCAGTTGGGGCACCAGGGCTTAAGCTGCTGGAAGAAGTCGTTGCCCTTGTCGTCCACGAGGATGAATGCGGGGAAGTCCTCCACCGTAATCTTCCAAATGGCCTCCATGCCGAGCTCCGGATACTCCACGCACTCGATGCTCTTGATGCTGCTCTGTGAGAGAACAGCGGCTACGCCACCGATGGTGCCGAGATAGAAACCGCCGTGCTTCTTGCATGCGTCTGTAACCACCTGTGAGCGGTTGCCCTTGGCAATCATCACAAGGCTGGCACCGTTAGCCTGGAACTCGTCAACGTACGGGTCCATACGGTTGGCTGTTGTCGGGCCCATTGATCCGCAAGGATATCCTTCCGGAGTCTTTGCAGGTCCTGCGTACAGAATCGGGTGGTTCTTGAAGTACTCAGGCATCTGCTCACCAGCGTCCAGACGAGCCTTCAGCTTGGCGTGTGCGATGTCGCGAGCCACGATGATGGTGCCCTTGAGGTTGACGCGTGTGCTTACAGGATACTTTGAGAGTTCTGCGCGAACAGCGTCAATACCCTTGTCGAGGTCAATTTCGATGCCCTTTGTGCCTTCGCCCGGACGACGAAGCTCTTCGGGGATAAGCTCTGAAGGATTAGCGTCCATCTTCTCAAGGAACACACCGTCCTTTGTGATCTTAGCCTTGATGTTGCGGTCTGCAGAGCAGCTTACGCCCATTCCGATGGGGCAGCTTGCGCCGTGACGCGGCAGACGTATTACGCGGATGTCGTGAGCAAGATACTTGCCGCCGAACTGTGCGCCGAGTCCGATCTTGTGAGCCTCCTTGAGGAGCTTCTCCTCGAGGTCGATATCACGGAAAGCACGTCCTGTCTCGTCGCCTGTTGTGGGGAGCGAGTCATAGTACTTGATGGAAGCGAGCTTCACTGTCAGGAGGTTCTTCTCTGCTGATGTTCCACCGATGACGAATGCGATGTGGTACGGAGGACAAGCCGCTGTACCGAGGCTCTTCATCTTCTCCACGAGGAAGGGGAGCAGTGTGCCCTCGTTCTGGATTGTGGCCTTTGTCATGGGGTAGAAGTATGTCTTGTTGGCTGAGCCGCCACCCTTTGCCACCATTATGAAGCGATATTCGTCGCCCTCAGTAGCCTCGATGTCTATCTGTGCGGGGAGGTTGCAGCGTGTGTTCACCTCGTCATACATATTGAGCGGAGCGTTCTGCGAGTAGCGGAGGTTGTCCTGTGTGAAGGTGTTGTATACGCCGAGTGAGAGAGCCTCTTCGTCCTCGAAGTCGGTCCATACGCGCTGGCCTTTCTCGCCGTGGATGATGGCTGTACCGGTGTCCTGGCAGAAGGGAAGCACGCCCTTGGCTGCAGTCTCTGCGTTGCGGAGGAACTGGAGAGCCACGTACTTGTCGTTCTCTGATGCCTCAGGGTCTGAGAGAATCTTAGCCACCTGGAGGTTGTGCTCGCGACGGAGCATAAACTCAACGTCGTGGAAAGCCTGCTGTGCGAGCAGTGTGAGTGCTTCCTTCGAAACCTTCAGAATTGTCTTGCCTTCAAACTCGCCGGTGCTTACGCCTTCCTTGGTGAGCAGACGGTATTCAGTAGTGTCCTCGCCCATCTGGAACATAGGAGCATACTTGAAATCTGGTGTGGATGCCATAATGTTATATTGTTTAAAAGTGTTTGGTTTTTTATTCTATCTGCAAAGATACTGCAAATCGGAGACAAAACAAAAAGAAATCATCCATTTTTTATAAATGTAAAATGAATGATTTCTTTAATACATGTCTTCCTGTCTATTTCTCGAAAACCACGCTTCCGAAGAAGTCGGGTCTGTGGAAGTCGGGCTTGGGAAGGTCGATGGGGTAGAGCGAGAGGAAATGTGGGTGAGGCAGTTTGTCGCCGCACTTATACACGTTTCCCTTTACTTGAAGTCCTGCAAACGACTCGAGCTTGTGGTGATAATAAGCCTCTGTCGGCACGGCGAGGCAAAGCTGCCATGTCTGCTCTCCCTCGATGTTGTCAAAGGGAGTGCGTCCGAGCGATGACCAGCGGTCCACCTTGTCGAGCACTTCCTGCGGTGCTCTCTCGCGTCCCTCGCGCTTCGGACCGAAGCCGATGAGCATTGTTCCTGCGGCGTTGCACTCCATGTTGTAGTAAGTGCCGTCTGCCACTGGCGAGAGAAACAGCTCGCAGCACGAGTCTTCCCATACGTTGCCGTCGTCGTGAGGAGCCACGGCACGCACCGTCTCCTCCGTCACTCGGTAGTTGATGAGCAGCTGTGCGCCGTTGTGCGCCATTCTCACTTCCATCTTCGGGCGATAGGGGAACGCCTCTGCCCAGCAATGGTTGTCCACGGGTACGAAACTTATTGCGGCTTCGTCCATAATACGACAAATCTCAGCCGCCTTTACATTGGTGGCTGAGATTCGCTTTATGTTGAATTTCTTCTCCATATATTGGTTTTTGTTAAACCACCTTCTTCTTACAGGTTGTTCTTCTCGATGTCCTTGAAGTAGCGGTATGTGCTGACCTTCAACTCGTCGGTAGCAGCCTCGTCAGCTACGATGATGCCGTGCTGGTGGAGCTGGAGAACAGAGATGGTCCACATCTGTGTAACCGGACCCTCTACTGCAGCCTGGAGAGCGCGTGTCTTGTTGTGACCGTTTACGAGAATCATCACCTCGCGTGCAGACATAACTGTGCCAACGCCTACTGTGAGAGCTGTTGTCGGAACCTTGTTAACGTCGTTGTCGAAGAAGCGTGAGTTAGCCACGATGGTATCTGTGGTCAGAGTCTTCATACGTGTACGTGATGTGAGTGAAGAGCCCGGCTCGTTGAAGGCGATGTGTCCGTCAGGACCGATGCCGCCGATGAAGAGGTCGATGCCGCCTGCTTCCTCAATCATCTGCTCGTAGTGAGCGCACTCAGCCTCGAGGTCCTCTGCGTTGCCGTTGAGGATGTGGATGTTCTCCTTCGGGCAGTCCACGTGGTCAAAGAAGTTCTTTGCCATGAATGAGTGGTAGCTCTCGGGGTGGCTCTCAGGCAGACCTACATATTCGTCCATGTTGAAAGTGAGGACGTTCTTGAAGGATACGCGTCCCTCCTTGCAAGCCTGTGCCAAAGCACGATACATGCCGATGGGTGATGAACCGGTAGGCAGACCGAGCACGAACTTGTGGTCGGGTGTCGGGTTGAACTTGTTGATACGCTCGATAACATGCTCAGCAGCCCACTTTGACAGCTGGTCATAATCCTTTTCAATAATTAGTCTCATAATATTATAAATATGTATGTTAGTTGATTATGTTTACATTATATATATGTATGTATATCCGTGTGGTTTAATTGTCCTCCCACGGCGAGATCATCTCTTCGGGCCACAGGTGGTGTGCGTATGTATATCCGCAGAGCTTGAAGAGGCTGGTCATGCGTGTCAGTCTTTGCTTGAAGGCACCGAAGTCTTTCGGGGCGCTGCTCCACTGCACCTCGCTGAGCGCCGACATACGCGGAAGGCTATAGTATTCCACGGCTTGCGGGCAAGTCAGATATTCTGTCCACACGTTAGCCTGCACTCCGAGGATGTGGCTCTTCGCATTTTCTGACATGCCTTCTGCGAGCGGTTCGTAACCGTAAACCTTCTCCACGCTGATAAATCCGTCACGCGGCGACGGTTCGTAGAGTGTGCTGGTGTCCGTCTGGCAGAAGTCGAAGTAGCAGTATGTCGTGGGCGACATTATCACGTCATGTCCCTTTTCTGCCGCCTTCTCTCCGTTGGCGGTTCCGCGCCAGCTCATGATGGTGGCGCTCTGGTTGATGTCGCCTTCCAGAATCTCGTCCCAGCCTATTATGCGTTTTCCGTTCTGATTGAGGAATCGCTCCATGCGGTTAGTGAAGTAGCCCTGCAGCGTCTTTGCTGTCAGTCCGTGCTCCTTAGCCACTGCCTGGCATTTCGGACATTCTGCCCAACGCTCTGTAGGCGTTTCGTCGCCTCCGATATGGACAAATTCGGATGGAAAAATGTCAGAGAGTTCTTTCAGCACGTCCTCGCAGAAAGCATAAATCTTCTCGTTGCCGAGGCAGAGCACGTCCAGATAGATGCCCCATCTGTGTCCCACATCGTAAGGACCGCCCGTGCATCCGAGCTCGGGATAGGCGGCGAGAGCTGCCTTCATGTGTCCTGGCATGTCAATCTCGGGGATGATGGTGATGTATCGTTGGCGTGCGTACTCCACTATTTCGCGAGCTTGATCCTGAGTGTAGAATCCGCCATACTCTCTCTGGTCGTCCACCATCGAGTTGAATCCCACGATGGTTCCCGAACGCTTCGATCCTATGCTCGTAAGACGCGGATACTTCTTTATCTCGATTCGCCATCCCTGGTCGTCGGTGAGATGCCAGTGAAAGACGTTCATGTTGTGCATAGCCATGAGGTCGAGATATTTCTTGATGAAGTCCACGGTGAAGAAGTGGCGCGAGCAGTCGAGCATCATGCCGCGATAACCGAAGCGTGGCTGGTCAGCTATTCTTACCGGGCTCAACTCTATGCAGTCTGTCTGCTCTCCGACGGGCACAGATTTGCGCAGCGTCTGAATGCCGTAGAACACGCCCTTCGCTGATCCGCCGGTAATGACGATGCCTTTCTTGTCCACGCTGATGCGATAAGCCTCTTCGCCCATCTTGCTGTCCGTGCAGAGTGTGATGGCGTTTTTCTGCGCCTTGCCTGAAGCTGTGTTAGTGGAGAGCCTTATGCCGGTGGTCTGAGCCAGATAGTCAGCGAGGAACTTTGCGTTACGCTTCATCGCCTCGTCACTGCCAGTGTATATGATGCGTGTGGCTGAGGAGAGCATGAAGGGTTCGCCTTTCTGCATGCTTACGCTTGCAGGCAACGGCACGATGTCGTAGCTCGCCTTGACCGCGGCGCTTGTCGTGGTTGTTATCATTGTCATGATGAGAGATATGATTATTATAATTCTGTTCATACCTAAGTGAATTTGTTTTAGTTTTAAGAAGTCATGGGGTGTGGTGTGTCGTGGCTGCTTATTCTATACATTTTTGTTAAATTGCAAAAGTGCTCCGGTGTCACACCGGAACACTTTTTGTTTGATTGTAGTAGTAGTTGTAACTAAATAAGCAGTCATGAGTTAGTTGAAAATCGGTTTTCTCATTTACCGCCGTAGCGGTTATGCTTTGTTTGTTTATGCAAAGTTAACAATTAATTGCCGATCATCAAAGACAATTCATCAAAATCCTCCTTTTCTTTATCTTTTTTAATGCTTTACTCTTCGTAGGCATTTTTTTAATAAGTGGTTGTGATTTTGGAATAATATAAAAAAAGTTGAGAGCTTAGAGCCGTTCTGACTCAAAACTCTCAACATTTATTTCTTAATTGTTTGAATTATCTTACCACCTTCTTCGACTGCTTTGTGCCGTCCTTCATAGTGATGGTGCGGATGTATACGCCCTTGCCCGGACGCAGGATCTGACGTCCTGAGAGGTCGGTGAATGTGATTGACTCCACCTTGCTTTCCTCGGGAGTTGTGGTCTTGATGCCAGTCGGATCAGAGATGTAGTACTCTGTGATGCCTGACGAGTAAGTTATGGGCTTGCCGTCCACTTCGTCCACGTAGAGAGCTTCCATGCCCACCTTCACCTTCGGCTCGTGGAAGTAGTAGAGGCGGCGTGTGTTGTCGTCAATTTTGTAGAAGTGGAGGTCGTCGTCGAATGTGTAAGGCACGAGGTCCATCTCCTTCTCCACGTTCGGATATTCCTCCGGTGTGAATGTCAGCATCTCGCCGTCGATGTAGAAGCTGTAGTAGAGCTTTGACGGGTCAAGGTAATTGCCGTCCACTGAGTAATAGCTCAAGAGGAACTCCACGCCACCATATGCAGGTGTCACGCCGGTGTACCAAGGCATATATGAAGAGAACTTCGGAGGCAGCGGGCTGTTAGGCTTCTCCACCCACGGACTGATGAGGGGCACGCGGTAAACGTCGAAGATGTCTGTGCTCTTCAGCGGCTCACGCTCGCCGTCGCTCTGATGGATGCCCATCTTCTGCTTTGAAGAGAGTGTGTTGGCTGACGGGTCGTATGTGAATACGAGCGGCTCCTTCACTATGTAGGTGCTGTCATAAGCGTCGCCGTATGGAGTGTAGGCTGTCTTATAGTCCACGCGTGAAGCATAAGCATAGCATACTGTTGTGGTGTCGATGCCCACGAACGATGTTGACGGGAATGTCGCTTCGTTGTTCTTCATCGTACCCTTAATCCAGTAACCCTTGAGGTTGGTGGAGAGGTTGCCGAGATAAACGTCGTCACCGTCGATGGCGTACTTCACCGGCCACTGCTGTGCCTGGTCGCTGAGGTCGAGGTAAAGCATCAGACCGTCATACACCTTTGCGTTCTCCGAAGGTTTGATGTTGGTGTTCTCGATGTTGATGCCCTCGAAGTAGTTTTCGCCGTAACCGGTCCAACCGCCGCTTGGTGTACACATACCGCAAGCCATATCCTCGCAAAGTGTCAGCTTGCCGTCCTTCCAGAGATATTTCAGAGTCTGCGATTCCTCGTCTCTTACGTAAGTGCCGTACTTGTCGGTTTCCTCCACAACCATCTTGTAGAGCTTGCCGTAGCTGGTGACGTCGTTGAAGGTCTCTTCCCAGATTACCTGCGGAAGGTCGAAGGCGATGGTGTCGCCCTGTGCCTTGTAGCCCTTAATCCACGACTTGCCATAGAGGCTGCTGATGGGGTTCTCCAGCCATACAGCTCCGTCCTCGGCGAATACCATACGGGTCCACTCGCCGTGGGATGTATAAGCTTTGGCGTTACCAAAGAAGCCGTAGTAACCCTTCGACGAACGGTAAAGATTTACTACCTCACCTTTTGGCTTTTCGGTGAAGGGCTTCTCATCCTGTGCCGACACTGTTGTCAGTGAAAGTGCGGCAAGACATACGGAAAGTAAAGTTTTTTTCATGATGTCTTTCTGTTTTTTAAGTTATGGTTAATGATTATTTATTTCAACTCTCAACTTTCAACTCTCAACTGTTAAAGTGTCGCTTTCACAGTATGAGCTGTTCCTCCCTGCTCCAGCCTGAACACGTAGACGCCGTGGCTGAGCTGTGAGAGGCTGACGGTCTGTCCGCTGGCTGTGATTTTCTTGGCTGCCACCTTCTGTCCGGTAGTGGTGTAGATGCTGAGTGTGGCGTTGCCCTTGGCGGCGTACATCACCTGTGCGGTGCGTGCGTTGCGGTCCGTTGTGATGCTGAACAGCTGTACGTCAGTCTGCGTGTCGCTGATGCCGGTCTTGCCGGCTGCAATCTGCAGACCTGCGTAAGCGTCTATTTTGCCTGCGCCCCACTTGTTGCGGTCGCATGAGTCAGCGCTGCCGGTGTTATAGTCATGGCGTGACGAAGCGTTCAGAATGGAGCGGATGTCAGCCGGGGTGAGCGTCGGGTTGGCCTGAAGCCAGAGTGCCACGGTGCCAGCCACGAAGGGTGACGACATTGACGTACCCATGTTCACGTCGTAATAGTCGTTGTTGTAGCTGCTCTTGTCCACCGTTGTCAATGGGAAGAAGCCCTGATAATACTTTGATGTTGCTGAAACGATGGCGCAGCCGGGAGCTGCTACGTCCGGCTTGTAGCGTCCGTCTGTAGTAGGACCGCAACTTGAGAAGAGCGAACGTTCGCCGAGATTGCCCACCACCTCAGGATTGAGGTCGTACACGTTGCCCATGAAGTTCTGATAGCTGTCTTTGGTGTTGTACGATCCTGCTGTGATGACGTCAGGACTTATGCCGCCAATCTCTGCTATGGTGTAGTTGGCATCGCCGTCTGTCCATCCTGTCTTGCCCTCGCTGAGGAAGTTGCCCGTCACGTCACAGTTCCACATGTGCACGGTGCTGCCCTCGCTGCCGGTTACCACCAGTCCGATGCGGCGGTTGTTGTCGAAGCTGGATGTGCGATATAGCGCCAGCACCTCCGGGCGGTCGTTGTGCGAATCCACCTGCAGAGCCATCTGCACGTTGCCTTCCACGCCGCATCCGTCTGGGAACGTATACTTCATGTCGGCAGCGCCGTCCGTAGCCACCTCTGACGATTCAGCCAGAATGCTTCCGTCGTTCGTATCCACCACCACAGCCTTCACTTTCAGCGCAGCGTCCTTGTCGCTCCAGATGTCAATGCGGGCTGTCTTGGCGCCGGCAGAAGCGTCGTTGAAGCCAATCATGGTCTTCATCATTGTGTCGCCTTCCTTGAATGTCTTCGAGGCATGCACCTGCGTAGTGCCCTCGTTGCCGGCAGCGCCCACGATTATTCTGCCCGGACCCACCAGCTCTGCCAAGGCGCGGTCGGTGGCTGATGTGCCGTCGTGCGGACCGAGGTGTGTGCCCAGACTGATGTTTACGACGCATGGCTTGCCCACGCTCTCGGCATAGTCAAACACATACTTGATGCCGTCGATGACGCTGGTGTTCTGCGATGAGAAGCTCACCAGCACGATGTCTGCGTCTGGAGCCACACCATAATATTTAGACGACTGGTCAGAACCTGCAGCAATGCCAGCCACGTGAGTGCCGTGGAAAGTCTCTGACATGTCACAGCGTTGCAGTTTCATCTCCTTCAGTGTGGTATATTCAGCGCCATATCCGTATTTTTCGGGTGCGGTGCCACTCGTGGCTGACTGGTCCCATACGCGTGCCACGCGAGTTTCCGTATAGTTGTTCTTGAGGAAGTCGGCGTGTGCATACTCAAAACCGTTGTCCACGATGCCCACCACTACGCCTTTGCCGGTGTAGTCGCCAAGGCTTTCGGTGGCTGTATGGCAAGCGTCCACGTTGGCGTCAGCGCGTGCGTTGTCCATGAGGAGGCGCGCTTCCGTGCCGGCCTGGATGTTCGTCACGCCGTCAATGGCTGCTATGGTGTTGATGGAGGAAATGGGCAGCGATGCCGTTACGACGTCACCAAGGACCGAGCGGACCGTCACGCCGTGCTTGCGAAGTTCGTCCACCACCTTGCTGTCGTCCACGCTGATAAATGCCGATACCATTCTGTTGGCTGGGGCATTCTTTCCGTTTTTCTGTACAGCTTCCTTCTTCTGTGCTTCCCAATCGTTCAGCATCAGGCTTGTGTTAGGCGAAAGCTTCTGTGCCTGAGCATGGAAGGCAGTTGACAGTATGACTGCTATAAGTATTTTTCTCTTTTTCATTCTCTTCAGTTTTGTTTAGGGTCTTATTATATATATAGGTTAGTAAGTTTGGCGATTTCGCTGCTATTGGGCGCAAATTTAGATATTTTTTTTTACACTCACCATTCTTTTAACAATAATCTTTTTCTTTTTTTTTTCAAGTTTCGCAAGTGAAAGGAGTTGTAGGAAGCGAATATAAGCAAGAACCTGTTCTGTCAACTTTTTCATTGACGGAACAGGTTCTTGCTTATAAAGAGAGAATCATTGAGTCCGTTAACGTCGAACTCACGATATATTACTAATTTTTCTTCTTGCCAGTCAGTCGTGCAAGATATTCAATACCGTAAACCGGCCACATCGGTACTTTGCGTATATTGGTTCTTACGGCAGGAATATCCAGTGCCATGAACAAGAGCGTCATGATGCCGCTTATCCAGATGACAATACCATATATCTGCTTTATAGCCACGTTCATCATGCTTGGCATATAACTGTCCATGAATGCGTTAAAGTCAAACTGCTGCATGTTGATGTGGGTAAGCGTAAGCTGCTGTCCGTAGCGTGCAATATCATCATTCATAAATGTAGAGAACCAGTGTGTGTAGATGCCATAACCAGCGGCTCCTGCCAGATACATGTGGAAGATGTTGAAGACAAACAGTCCCATGAAGAATTGCTCCAGGTCGGGAACCGACTCATCGAGCGACCACATCAGTGTGGCTGCAAGAATGGAGTATGCTGCACCACGACAAATGATAGGCAGACGAAATTGCTCGATATTGACGCCCATATCAAGGGTGAAATACATCAACAGTGCATATGCAAGGATAAACCCAAAACCAATGGCAAAGAGTTTCCAGACTTTCCATTTTAGCACTTTGAGCCACAGCAGGTCGATGGCAATGCCGATATAGAAGCCGGGCAATGCCCAGAGAAACAACTCTTCCTTGGTATGCTCTTCGAGTTTGAGAACCTCAGCGCAGAGTATCTCCTCCAGCGTATGTTCGCATCCAAAAAGAAATTCTCCGACAATTACAACCACCATGATAGGGAGCACATTGCGCAATCTGAATATCTTGAAATCGACGTACGGATTGCTCACTCGCATCAAGCGATGTATCAACACGCCGGTCAGAAGTATCGCAACACCCACCAGAATGCGAAGCTCGCGACTGTCCATCCACATCTTGTAGTCACCATATACGCATATGTAACATACCACTAACATTATCAAGCTGATGAGCAGTCCGCTTGGCAAATCAATACCCTTGAGGCTTAAGCGCTGTGGCATAGGACAGAACGGTCGGCATAGCACCAGCTGGACAGTCATAATCAGGCACATGAATCCCACAATGAAGATGTGCATCATCTGCCAAGTGAAATGATAGCCAAACCATGCTGCAAGAAAAGCACTACCCTCGATGGAGGTGAGCAGCACGATATGTAGCACAGGAAAGAATACGGCAAAGTCGCGACGAGGCGTAATCCACAGCTGTATGTTGCTCATGTGCTCGAAAGTGCCTTGCAGTTTTGCCATTCCTTCGATGAAACAAACTACAAGCAGCATTGGCATGAAGGTGGTGTGGATGGTGACGAGATTGCACACCGAGACCACTATGGCAGATCCGATGATGAGCTGTTGGTTGGTAAAGCGAAACTTCATGCGGAAAAGCATCGGAAAATAAATCGCCATACCTGCAAGATTGGCATAGAGCAACATCATCAGGTCTTCAATCATAAAATTGGTGGAACCCTGTATGTCCTCAAGCGCACCAAGATACATGCCGCCAGAAAACTGAAAGCCAAACACGCAGAGCACATATATCCACGGCTGAATACATTTAGGAACCCAGTCGCGAAACATAGGCATGGCAAAACCCATGCCGGCTGGAGGGGGAGGAGGTAATGGAAGCATAATCTTCGGATTAGTATTTCACCTCACATTCCAGATTATAGCCGGCACGGAGCTTCTTCATGTCCTCAGGCTTGTTGCCGTCAAACTTGATTCGCACGGAGACACGCTGTTCCACCTTAACGAAATTGCCGGTGGCATTGTCGATTGGCAACAGCGAGAAAGCACTGCCCGTGGCGCTGCTGATACGCTCAACATGTCCTTTGTATTTAACGCCTGGCACCGCATCGGCTTTCATCTCCACCTCAGCTCCTTCATGGATGTTTGGCAGCTGGCTTTCCTTATAGTTGGCTTCCACCCAGATGCTGTTGGCATCTACGATGTTTACCAGCGTCTGACCTGGCTGTACAAGCATGCCTTCCTGAATGTCTTTTGTGCCTACGACGCCATCACACGAAGCGATGATATAGCAATATGAAAGGTTCAGGCGGGCAAGACGGAGTTGTGCTTCGGCTACACTCTCGCCGGCACGACTTTGTCCAAGGCGATGCTTCTGCTCGTTATTGACCACAGCCGTCGCCTTACGGGAGGCTGATGCCTGCGACAGTCGTGCCTGTGCAGCGCGATAGCGGCTGACAGCCTGTTCAAACTGTGTTTTCACATTGTCAAACTGCTGTTGGGTTACAGCTCCTTTCTTCAGCAAGGCAGCAAAGCGGTCATAGTCTTTCTTGGCATTGTCCATACCTTCTTTAGCCTCTGAAATGCCGGCTGTTGCCACTCGCATACCTGCAGCAGCCACCTGGACATTATTTTCCACAGTATTCATGCTGGCACTTACAGCTGACGAACCAGACTGCTGACCTTTGACGGCTGCTTCTGCCTGCGCCAGTTGCAGACGAAATTCTGCATCCTCAATCACAACGAGCGTATCACCCTTTTTCACATGCTGAAACTCCTCGAATCTTACTTCCTTGATAAATCCCTGTACACGAGTGTTCTGAGGTGTGACATGCTGTCTCACTCGGGCATTGTCCGTAAATTCCACATTGCCAAAGTGGCTGAAGTTCATAATAACAATGATTGCTCCGATGGCAATCAGACAGATAACAAGAGTGTTGTAAGCGTATTTCTTGATATTTTCCATTTCTATAATTTATTATAATTGTCCTGTGATATATTTCATTTTGTAATATGCGTATGCGATATTTATACGTGCATCCACCTCGTTCAGTTCAGCATCCAACTTCATATTGCTGGCGTCTATCATGTCTGTGATGAGTGCCAGCTGATTGAGATAACGGTTGTTTACCACTTCATAGTTTTGCTGAGCCAGTTGCACATTCTTCTGCTGGGTCTCCAGTTCCACATAGCTCTGCAGATAGTTGGTATGTGCAGCCTGAACATTATTATTAAGCTGTTCGGCTGCTACAGCTTTCTGTTCTGAGGCTGCTTTACTTTGAAGTTTGGCTTGGTTCAACTTTTTATTGCTCTTGAAAATCGACGACAGTTGGTATTTTACGCCAATCCCCACATACCACACATTGAGATTCTTGTCGATGGGAGGCAGTTCGAAAGTGATAGGACCGTTCAGATTATTCTGAGCCACCACAGCCACCTTGGGTAACAGTTCGCTCTTGGCAAGCTTTTCCTGCTGTTTTGCCATTTGTTCATTGACAGCCACCATTTGCAGTTGAGGGCTTGTAGCCTCTGCTGTCTGTTGCCAATAATCTTCGCTGTCCTTATTAAATACTGCTGTGGCAACATCATCAGTAGGGTCTATCTCTTCTGTCTGGTCAATGCCGAGCGTATTGCAAAGTTGGTGATTCAGAATCTTACGAGTGTTCTGCAGCTTGGTAAGATTTAGCTTCAGTGTCTCCATTTGCAGTTCATAACGAGTGATGTCGTTTTTGAGAGCCACACCTTGCTGATGCTTCTCTTTGATATTCTCAATAAGTTTCTGAGTAAGCGCGATATTGCTTTTGAGCACCTTCTCACGATTGGCGATTTTCTCCAAGTCAAGATATTGCCCCAATGCTATAAATCGCTGATTCTGTTCGTTGAGCGTCAAGTCTAATTGGGCTTGCTTAGCTCTGAGTTCTGACATACGTATGCCAGCATTGATAGCTCCACCGGAATATATTGTTTGCTGCACATCCAGCAGAAACTGATTTCCAAAATGCGGGGAAGTGAGGTTCTGTGCATTGGTAAAGTCACGGTCTGTCATTAAGGCATTGCCGATGTAGCTTGCACTGAGTTGGGCACTGATGTCTGGCAGTCGTTGGCTCTTTGCTGCTTTGATGCCTTCTTGCGCAGCGTCTACGGAAGTCTTTCCGGCCTGAATGCTGGTATTGTTTTTGTCTATCAGTTTAAATATTTCTTCGATGCTCATCCTGTGCTGAGCCGAAGCTGATAGGGTAGAGGCGAGAAACATCGCCAAAATCATTCTGTTATTCATATTCTCTTTGAATTTTCGAGTGCAAAGTTACAGGTTTTTGGAGAGCGTAGACTTACAAAAATGTAGTCAGAACTTGACAATACGGGAAATGTAAGGCGTTTTATGTCAATTCCTACATCTATAATTGATACTATTTATTTGCTGTAGTATTCTCTTTTTCTTAACTTTGCAGCGTGAACGAAACAGAATTTATTATTTTCGATAAATCAGCGATAGATAAGGAAGTTCATGCAATCGACCATGGTGCTATCGTCTATTCACACTCGGGTAATGCTCGAGTGCGAATCAATTTTGAGTATTGGGATTTTAGTAGTAAGGATGTCCTTATCTTCTTTCCTGGAGATATGGTGAAATGGGAAGTCGTAGATGATGACTTTTCTGCCTATGTTATCAGATACAGTAGTGATATCCTACGTTCAGCAAGCATGAATGTGGAGCATGCCGTCTATGATTCACTGAAGTCTGACAGGCGCTGTGGGTATGAATATCTGATTAATGAAGTGGTGGACAGCATGTTCCGTATATTCAAGTTCTATTTTACAGTGGAACATTACTCCATGACCGATCGTATAGTAGCCTTGCAGTTGCAGGCGTTTTTCTTGGGCTTTTACGATTATCTTCTTTCCAATCCACGAGAAGACCTTCGAAGTAAGGGCACTCAGCGCAGTGATGAGTTGTTCAATAGATTCATGGATTTGCTGGAACATGAGTACAATAAGGGGCATGAAGTGAATTATTACGCTGACCGTATGAGTATTACGCGAAGATATCTTGGCATTATCGTAAGAGGCAAGACAGGTATGTCTCCAAAGCATATTATCGACGAATATATTATTCTGAGATTAAAGTTGGTGATGCGAACATCCAAGCGTAGTTTGAAGCAGATATCCCACGACTTCCATTTCTCAGATCAGACAGCACTAACACGTTATTTCCGTACACATGTAGGCATGTCTCCACAGCAATATAGATTGAAATAATAACTGAACTTGCGCAAGCGAAAGGAGTTATAGGAAGAAGCGGATAGGAGAGTGGTTGAGCTAAGAAGATGTCCTCGTCACTCGACAAAAGTGTATCAATGCACAAAAAAATCGAGTCATACCATCGTGTTCTGAATAAATGTTTATATCTTTGCACTCGACAAAAATGTATCAATGCACAAAAAAATCGAGTCATGGAGATAAAACGCGACATACATCTTAATCGGATTATAGCCCGAAAAGGCAACGGAATGATAAAGGTAATCACCGGTATGCGCCGTTGTGGAAAGTCATACCTGCTGTTCACCCTTTTCTATAACTATCTGAAAGAACATGGTATTGACGATGCACACATCATAAAAGTTGACCTTGAAGACCGCAGAAATGCAGCATTGAGAAATCCTGATGCCTTGCTTCAATATATAGATTCCCGAATGACAGACAGTCTTCCTTATTTCATTCTTTTGGATGAAGTACAGTTTGTACGGGAGTTTGAAGATGTGCTGAACAGTTACCTGAAGATACCGAATGCTGATGTGTATGTCACTGGTAGCAATGCCAAGTTTCTATCTAAGGATGTCATAACGGAATTTCGTGGACGTGGTGACGAAATACACATCACTCCACTAAGTTTCCAAGAGTTTTCTTCGGTAAAAGAAGGAAGCCAGGAGTCGCTGCTAATGGAATATCTGACATACGGAGGACTTCCACAGGTGGCAGCTATGACTGATTCGCAACAGAAAATAGAGTATCTGAAAAATTTATTCACACATACCTATATCCGAGATATCAAGGAGCGTTATGACATTCAAAAAGACGATGACTTAGAAGAACTGATAAGTCTTATCGCCTCCAATATTGGAAGTCTGACAAATCCCACAAAACTGGAAAACAGTTTTAAGTCTGTCAAACGGAGTGTATTGTCAAAGGACACCATAAAGATTTACCTTGATCTGTTGCAAGATGCTTTCTTGATAGAAAAATCCACGAGATATGACATCAAAGGGAAAAAATACATAGACACTCCATCCAAGTATTACTTTACAGACTTGGGACTTCGTAATGCGCGTCTGAACTTTCGCCAAACGGAATCCACTCATTTGATGGAGAATGCCATATACAATGAACTTCGTCTTCGTGGACTTTCTGTCGATGTCGGTCAAATAGTAATTCAGAAAAGTGTGGAAGATGGCAAACGCCAACGTTCCACACTCGAAGTTGACTTTGTATGCAATCAAGGCTACAAACGCTACTATATACAGTCTGCTTATGCACTGCCAACAGAAGAAAAAAAGGAGCAGGAGCTAAACTCGTTGCTAAAAATCAATGACAGTTTCCCGAAGATTGTAATTGTCGGTACGCCAACACCTACATATCAAACAGAGGAAGGCATAACCATAATGAATGTCTACGACTTCTTGATGAATACAAACAGTCTTAATGTCTGAAAGAATTCGGGAAGTACTGATTTTTGCTTCACTGTTCAATCTTCCATTTGCAGTCACCATACCTGTCTATTATCTCGCTTTCTCTGATAGATGAAGGAGGCCAGTCGCGGGTATGCATAAAGGTCTGTTCTTGTGAACTCCATTGCCAATAATGTGTTGAACCAAGGCGATGGCCCAAGTAGAGCCTGCATTCAGACTGGAAAACATGTTTTTTTTGACATGAAGACATGAAGACATGTTTTTTGTTTCAATGGAAAGGAACGTGAAATATAATAAGTAATGCAAACAGCATCATTATAACATTTAATTTTAGTATCTTTGCTTGTTAATCATAAAGACTCTACACGATTATGTCTAAGAAATACACTCAAACACAACAAGTGATAGATACACTTCGCAAAAATGGAGGATATGCCACGCTTGGTAATCTTTATCATTTAGTAGACACAACATCGTGGGCTACTAAGACCCCTAATGAGTCTATTCGAAGAATCGTGCAAGAGTCTAATGAGATTTTTAGAATTCAACCTGGTCTTTGGGCATTGGAGGAAAATCGTGAAGAGGTTATGAGAAAGTTTGACATCCAAACCAAAGAGGCAAAGGATGACGAATGCTTCACGCATGGATATTATCAAGGTCTAATTATTGAGATTGGAAACATGAAAAACTTTATGACCTATGTACCAGCACAAGACCAGAATCGTAAATTCTTGGGAGAACCATTGGTACAGTTATGTTCAACCATTCAAATTCCAGATTTTACCTATAAACAATTGACCGACCGTGCGCGAACGGTAGATGTCATTTGGTTTAATGAGCGTACAATGCCTAATAGCTTTTTTGAGGTTGAACATTCTACAGATATTCAGAATTCTGTGGCTAAATTTTGTGATTTGCAGGATTTTTCCAGTCGTTTTGTTATTGTTGCACCTCAAAATAGAAAGGCGCAATTCGACAAAGTTATGGAAAGAACAGTATTCAAGGACTTTAAAGCACGTGTTATGTTTTGTAGTTATGAGAATATAATAAAACAATACGAGTTGATGTGTGCTGCACAAAAGATCGGTGGATTGCTTTAAATGCGTGTGATCATATTTTAACTTATGGGTATATGCAGCGTTTTTATATAATACGTTGATAGTCAGAGATTGTATATCTTGTTGAAAATGATCAATTTAGATCAATTATGTTAATCAATGATCAAGTAGACTTCTTCTTCTTTTTTTATTGTAGTTTTGTGCCAGTTTATGAGGTACAACGTTACGATAAAGGAATTGCTTGCAAGGAGTTTGCAGGTGGAAGCCGATTCTGTCTCTGATGCAGAGTCGGCAGTAAAGAGATTGTATCGTAATAGTGATGTTGTATTGTCGGCAGATGATTATGCAGGGACTGAGATTGTTGTAGACAATCGTCAACCATACTACAAATCCCCTTCCAACGATTTCACCCTCATTCAAGGTGATTGCGTGGAGACCTTGTCGAAGTTCAAGTTTGGCTTTGACATGGTGTTTGCGGACCCTCCGTATTTCCTCTCGGGTGGTGGTATAAGTTATCAGAATGGTAGGATAGTCTGTGTGGACAAGGGCGAATGGGACAAACCTATTACACCTGAGGAAATGGATGCTTTCAATTTGCGTTGGCTTGCAGCTTGTCGCGACCACATGAAGGAAAATGCAACTATCTGGATATCGGGAACACACCATAATATATTCAGTGTTCAGCAGCAGTTGATAAAGCTCGGCTTTAAGATTCTGAATGTTATAACTTGGGCAAAGACTAATCCTCCACCAAACATTTCGTGCCGATACTTCACATACAGTACGGAGTTCATAATCTGGGCTCGCAAATCTCCAAAGGTAGCACATTACTTCAATTATAAATTGATGAAGGAACTGAATGGAGGTAAGCAGATGACTGATGTCTGGCATTTGCCTGCTATTGGCAGATGGGAGAAGTCGTGCGGCAAGCATCCCACCCAGAAACCGTTGGGCGTTTTGGCTCGACTGATTCAAGCCAGTATAGAGTCGGCGGCATGGATTCTTGACCCTTTTAGCGGAAGTGCAACAACCGGCATTGCTGCGAATCTCCTCGGCAGACGCTATCTTGGACTTGAGATAGATGAAGGTTTCCTCGCAATGAGTAAGGCAAGAAGGGTGGAGCTTGAGGATATCACTATTCGCAACAACTATTTTAATCGGTTGATTGAAGCGAAACATATTCTCCCTCCAGAGAATCCTATTTTTGTCGCAGACGAATCAGGAATGGATTATGGTGTTCCTTGGTTAGATTGTTCTGCACACCGATAAATTCAGTTTTGAATTGATAGAATAAAACCTGTCTTCATGTCTTCCTGTCAAAAAAAACTGTCTTTCTGTCAAAAAAACGATTTATTCGCTGCTGCCGAATAAAAACGTCGGTTTTTGTTTTGTGGCAGCGAATAAAAAGCATATCTTTGTAAAAAAAGTAAAGACATGGATAAGGAATTGTTCAGAACGATAATCTCTGAGAATCAAGAATATATAGGAAGCATACCATTGGTGGAGCGTCCTCTTGACTTGGAAGAGTATGGCAACTATGTGTTTGTGGGCGTAAGACAGGCAGGTAAGTCCTATTTGTTGTATCAGCGTGTGCAGCAATTATTGGCAGAGGGAAAGCTGTTGGAGGACATTGTTTATGTCAACTTCGACGACGAGCGACTGCAAGGGATGGTTGCTGCCGACTTCGACCTTATACTTCAGTCTTATCACAGCATGTATAGCGGTCAGCCGATATTCTTCTTTGACGAAATACAGAATGTGGACGGTTGGGCTAATTTTGCACGCCGTCTTGCCAACTTGAAGTATCGTGTTTATGTGACGGGAAGCAATGCCAAGATGTTGAGCCGTGACATTGAAACCGTTTTGGGAGGCAGGTATCTTAGTGTGAATGTCTTTCCGTATAGTTTCAGCGAATATCTTACGGCTGTCGGTGTGAATCTTGTAGGAGGATGGCAGTATGGCAGAAAGGCAAATGAGTTGCAGCGTCATTTCAGAACTTACTTTGAATGGGGTGGATTCCCAGAATTGGTCAACTTCCGCGAGAAGCGCATCTGGCTCAACAGTTTGTACAACCGCATATTCTTCAACGACCTTATTGTGCGCCATAAAATCAAGAACGAGGATGCCCTGCGTCTTTGTGTACGTCGCTTGGCAGAAAGCGTGATGCAACCCTGCTCTTTGAACAGATTGAGCAATTTGGTTAAGTCTACTGGTGTTTCATGCAGTCCGTCCACTATTATGGAGTATGTGAGATATCTGCAGGAGTCTTGTCTGTTGATATCATTGGACAACTATGCCTCTAAGTTCACAGAAAAAGAAACTGTGAAGAAGCATTATTTTGTGGACAACGGACTGTTGCACCTCTTCATCAACAACCCTGACACTCTGTTGCTGGAAAACATATGTGCCATAACTTTATACAAGAAGTATGGCAGTGGCATGTATTATTTCAACCGCAATATTGAGGTTGACTTTTATGTTCCTGACGAAGGTCTGGCTGTTCAAGCCAGTTATAGAATGAGCGACGAATCAACTTTGGAGCGTGAGATAAAAGCATTGGTAGCCCTTAATTCTTTATATCCTCTGAAAAAGGCTCTAATTGTCACATACGAGGATGAGGGAATGATGGAGCGTGATGGGTTGAAAATAGAGATAGTGCCTGTTTGGAAATGGGTGCTTCTGTCTCTGAAGCAGAGTCGGCAGTAAAGAGATTGTATCGTAATAGTGATGTTGTATTGTCGGCAGATGATTATGCAGGGATTGAGATTGTTGTAGAATTGCCGCCAATCTCCTCGGCAGACGTTATCTTGGACTTGAGATTGAAGAAGGTTTCCTCGCAATGAGTAAGGCAAGAAGGGTGGAGCTTGAGGATATCACTATTCGCAACAACTATTTTAATCGGTTGATTGAAGCGAAACATATTCTCCCTCCAGAGAATCCTATTTTTGTCGCAGACGAATCAGGAATGGATTATGGTGTTCCTTGGTTAGATTGATCTGTCTGCAGTATTAGGCAGGGCTTTAACAAAAAACGTTGGTTACCAAATAATGTTAATTGGCTACCATTCGATTTGTTGTTTCAATAAAAAGACGTATCTTTGCATTGTAAACAATATATTGAATTATGGTTGTAGTTAGCACAAGAGACTTTCGCACTAATCAGACAAAATATCTGAATTTGGCAAAAGCAGGAGAGCACGTAATCCTAAAATCACGTGCTGGCAATTTCCGAATCTCCCCAGATGACGGAAGTAATACCATTGACGCTCCGCGTGACTTGATGAAAGAACTCAGAAACGCTTTGACCGAGGTAAAGGAAGCCATTGCTGGAAAGCGTAAACTCCAATCAGCAGAAAGTTTGCTCGATGAGTTGTAATATTACAGTATCGGTTTCTGACGGCTTTGCAAAAGAAGCTAAACGTCTCGCTAAGAAATATAAAAGTTTTAAACAAGACTACAAGAATTTTCTTGAAAGTATTAAGAATAATCCTCTGCAAGGCGATGAGATTACAAAAAATATACGCAAAATCCGTATGGCAATCAAAGCTAAAGGCAAGGGAAAATTTGGAGGAGCAAGGGTCATTACCTTCAATGTCCTTGCAGATATAGAAAACGGTCATGTAGTTTTTCTTCTTCTATATGATAAAGAGGATGCTTCAACTGTCAAAGTAAATGTTGTCAAGCAACTTGTGCGAGATATGGGATTTGATATTGAATAGAATCTATATGGAATTGCTGGGCTATAGTGAGATCCGGTATTCCCGTGTGTAGTGTTCATCTGTGCTATATGTGGGAGCCACCATCTGCAGCTTGATATTGTTCTCCCACAGATGCCACTCACAGATTTTTTCTTTTGGATTACGGATTTTTTTGATTTCACTGAAGCTGCGCCGTTATAGGAGGCTATGGCGTTTCGCCGTAGCCTCCTATGTTAGCTTTTTCTGCAGTTCTCCGCACGCAACATCCGTGTGATTCGAGACATCCGAAAGTTCAGTTGGTTATTTGTTGCAGACGAATCTGGCATGGATTATGGTGTGCCTTGGTTAGATAGAAGAATCGTTATTGATTCGTCTCACCGCTGATTTTCTGTTGTCGTTGAGCCTCCATTGTTCTTTTTTTCGTTTGATGCACACACTCACTTCGTTCGATGCACACATTCACTTCGTTCGATGCACACATTCACATCGTTCGATGTAAGCATGTGTATCGAACGATGTGAGATGACAAAAAAGGCTGTTTCATATAATTAAAGCGCTGCTTTTAGATCACTATACGCATAGTTTCTTTAAAGTAACCCGCTTTTTCTGTACCTCTTGCTCACAGATGGCGACAATCTCGTCTGTACTTAACGGACAACCTTTCAGTATGGATTCTATCATTATTTTTCTCACGGCGTTCTCTATCTGTCCGCCGCTGATGCTGAATCGTTCTGCCATAGCCTTGATGTTGCTCTCGTCCATGTCAGGCAGCATGCTTCGCCATATCTGCTTTCTTACCTCTGCGGACGGGCTTTTAAACTCAATGCGATAGAGGAAACGCCGATGGAAAGCCGGGTCGAAGTTGTCTGCCAGATTGGTTGTGGCTATGAGTATGCCCTCGAAGTTCTCCATGTTCTGGAGCAGGATGTTCTGCATGGTGTTAGCCATCTGCTCCACTTCCGAATTTACTCCTACGTGACGCTTGCTGAAGATGGCGTCTGCCTCATTGAAGAGGAGGATGGGGGCAAGCTCGGACTGTGAGAGCTTCTCTCTGTAATCGGCAAATATGCGCTCTATGTTTTTCTCCGATTCGCCCACCCACATGCTCTTCTGTGACGAGAGATCAACACGTATAATCTCACGTCCGGTACGTCTTGCTATCTGGAGGACGGTTTCGGTCTTTCCCGTTCCGGGCGCACCATAGAAGAGGCAGCAGAAGCCGGTTCGCAGTCCTGCCTCTTTCATGCGCTGCTGTATGCTGACAAAGCTGTCCTGGCAGAGAAGGGCTTCAAGGCGTAGGATGTGCTTTTGTTCGTCTTCATTGTAGAACATGTTTTTGGGCACAATGGTCTGCTTATTGGGTGGGGCAGGGGTCTGCTTCGGCTCTTTTCTGTCTTCGGGGACATACTCCTCGCCCAAGAGGAGGAGAATGCCGTGGACGGTCAGTCGGAAGTCTTCTTCGTCGTTGTCAACATTTTCGAGGATGTCCTTGACGACAAGGTCGCTGGTCTTGTTCTTGAACTGCTTGACAATCATCGAGCACGAACTGTGAGGCAGTATTTTGTTATAGTCAAACGTCGTGACATAGTCGTCTTCCTTGTTGACAAGCGCGTTGCATACGATGAGCAGCATAATCATGTCGGCATCGTTCAGATTCAGACTGATTATCTTTTTGCAGAAGTCGAGATGCTGGCATTCACTCATCATCGTCTTCATCTTCCCCAACATTAACGGGTAAGAAAGATTGTCGAAGTCGCAGGCATGCAGCAGGTTTGTTATGCGTTTCCACATCTCCTCAGAGGTCAAGTCGGACATGACCTCGGGACGCAGCTCATGGTTGTGGCTCACTGCCAGGACAAGCGATTCGGAAGGCATATAATGCATATTCCAGATATCGTGTCTGCCTCCCCCGACAACATTGATGATGCCTCTTTCCACCAGCTTGTCCATTTCGCCCTGTTGTCCCAGGATGAAAATTCTGTTTGCTTCCGCATGATCGGCAATGTCGGTCGGCGAGATTGGGACGCCTGCGTTATGCAGCATGACCGCCACGATGTAACACTGCATCTTCGTAAGATGCAGCTTTCTTTGCAAGTAGGCAGTTTCTTTGGGAAATCTCTGCATGGTCTCACAATCGAGTCCTTGGTCTAATGTTCCTGAAGCAATGCTCTCCAGAGCGCTTGCTATAGTCATTTTCTTGTTCATAATTTATTCTGTTTTGTGGTTATTGCTTTTTGTGGGCGTTCATCCAATTTCTAATGTATGTAGTTATTTCTACATTGAGATTATGATACTTGTTGTCTATCCATGTGCGCCTACGTCCAAGGCGTTGGGCTAAATTTACGGGATTCTCGTGGTTGTAGAAGCGCTCGTAAAAAACGGTCTTCTCTTCTGTGGACCACTTCATTTCTTGGGCGCGGTCAACGACAAACAGAACCCACTGCTCGAGAAAGGGTAGGCTGGGGTGGTACTGGCTGAGCAAAACCTGCAATTCATTCTCTTCGGTATCAGTGTAAAGCTGCTTCTCGGCAATCGCCATTGCGTCGTCTGAGGAGCTGGTCTGAAGCACGCCGGTGCAATCGCTGAGAGCTTCCATGACAAGATTGACAATCTTGCCGTTCGATCTCACAACCAGCATGCTTTCCTTATCAATGAGCGCCTCCTTGAGCATGGTCTCCGCTGTCCTGACTGTCTTTCGGAGAAGTGGCTTGGACAAGCCTTTCTCAGCCATAATCTGCTCGTCAGTCATACGCTTAACGTAGATCATTGTGAGGACAAAATGGAGCTCAGGAACATCCACAAGGTCGATAACCATCTGACGTTCAGAGTCATACTGCATAGATTTCAGGGTCAATGACGTGTTTGTGGCGTTCAAATCGCTGCCTGGGGGTATGAGGTGCTGCTTGTCGAGCTCCTTAAAGACAATCTGGCTGGCGCAAGTTGCTGTCCAAGCAAAGATGGACTGGTCGCCACGATAGGTGCTAAAGCGTGTCCACTTGCCTCCGTCATACATGCCGGCATACACCCATGTGGAGATGTCGCGAATGTTGATCACAACCTTGTAGGTCTCATAAATCTTATGTGCCAGTCCCTTGCACATCGGGATGATAGCCTCGAAAAAGAATTTTTCAGCCACACTGCTGTAGGTGGTGATGGCATCACGGAGGGCGAGACGTTCGTCCTTGCTAAGATTGTAATTATGCTTACGGAAGAATTCTAACCATTCAATCCAATCCTTCACTGTCTGATTTTCTGTAGCCTTGCGCATAGTCTTTCTATTTTTGATTGTTAATGACTCAGATATGCAGCTACGGTCATAAAAAAACCGGTAGTTTGCATTAGAAATTTAATTCTGATGCAAAACTACCGGTTATGAGTGGTAATCTTTTTGCCAGTGGATTCTTTCGCTCCTTCGGGCTCGTGTTGTTAGTCTATGTGTTGGTTTTCAGTGTGTTATGAAATCGTTATTTGTTATTGACGTTATGAAAATGTATCGTTTTTGCCGAATTTAGTGTATTTTGAGGGAAAGGAAAGTTTCTGGCAACTCTATTTTTTCCTTCGTTATGGTCAAAGGAAACTGTCTGTTAGCCAAGAAAGGCGAATAATCCTCTTTCAGGTTCTTGAAGGTTGTCTGCAATGCGAACTCGATGTCGCTATAGCATTCGCCCAGTTTGCCCTGTTGGTTTTCCCTGTTTATCTTCAGTCCGTTGTACGACTTTTCAGCCGCCTCTTCTTTGTTATCAAATAACCGCCGGTTGGCTTCGATGTATGCCTTGTGGTTCTTCTTTACGTCCACGATGTAGTTGTTTCGGTCTTTTGTGACTTTCTCTATCAGGGACAACACATATATAGTCATGGAGGCTTTCTGCATTTTCACGGGATGGAGCGTGCCGTCCTTTTCCTTAATGAACAGCCAATACGCATAATCGTCATGAAAATTGTATGGCTTTCTGTTTTTCTCGCGTTTGGAAAGGACAATCTGGTATGCTGTCTTACGTCCCATGGCTTCACGGTCGGTGACTTCTGATGTGATGTTTTTTGTGACGGACGGCTTGGTGGAGAGCAACAGCGAATCCAGCATCTTATATATCTCGCGCTTGCTCAGCACCCCCATCAGCTCCTGATATTCCTCGTCTGCCTTTGCTCTGACTTGTGGGTCGTCGCTTTTTCTTCGCTTGACAATGTTCGGAAGCTTGCTTAACATCTTTGTTCTTTCCTGATAAGTAAGTTCGCCAGAACGGAATCGTCTCTCTGTTTCGACAGCCGTATCGCCGATTACGCTTATCGGATTGGCGGCATGATTGCCACGGAAATGGATGTCGTCGGTTTTGGGGCGGAACGTAGAGTCGTCGGGATGAACGAACAATCGCTCTACTTCTTGCTCACTCAATCCCGTCAGCACCGCCTCAATCGTCTCGGGACTGACGTTGGATAAGGCATGGCTGATGACGGAGGAGATGATAAGGTCAGCGTCAACAGTCAGAAATGACACTGCCGAATCAAGAAACATAAGATTGTCAATCTTGCCGACCAGATAAATATGGGCATTGCTGTCTGGAGCTATAAGCGGCATGACAAGGTTATGGCCCTCGGCAATCAGCTTTCCCATTTGGCTGTCGGAAGAAATGGCAATGTCCTTAGGCATGAAATCGCAGCCGTAATCTGTCACCCAAGTCTTGCGGAACATGGAAGAACTCAACGCCTCTTTCACTTTCCTTATTGCCGTTTCTGCCTCCTCATTCTCCTCGCTGACAACATAGACCACACCGTCTGTCAGTCCGTTAACAGTGTGGAGCTCTTCTGTCAGTCTTGCAAAGAAGCTGCTCTTAAGATTGATGTCGTTAATGTATGCTTGCTCCATAATATTTTCATATTCGTTGTTGTATTATCGGCTGCATCCTATTGAATCCTGCCGAAGCTATATTAAAGATTTGTCTGTTCTCTCTTGACTGTAATAGGTGGTCCAGTGTGGCGAAGGCTTCAGGCTCTGTCGCCACACCGTCCATATACTTAGCCATTATGCTCACTAATTCCTGTCTGTCCATAATCGTAAATTTAAATATGTCTGATTTAACTTGCGCAAGTTCAGTATCTGAAACATACTTAGTGAGCAAGAGAATCATTGCTTTCTATCAGAAATCCATCTTTTTATATCCGGTAGGATGAGAACGGGCGATGTTATGAGCAGCAGCCATCCCCAATCGTTTAGTGACAGAGCGGAGACGTTGAACATTTCGCCCAGGAATGTCACGATAAGCACCTGTCCTATTAAGATGACCAATGCAATGTAAATGAAGCTGGCGCTGAACGAGCTTTCGGCTTCCTTGTCCTTTCTGAATGCAGCGGCGATGTCCAGGATAAGACTGCGGGAGGTCTTGAAATACTTGGCATTGAAGAGATTCCAGAACTGCAACAGCACGAAGAACGTGAAGAAGACGCTTAGCTCGTAGGTGCTCAGATGTTGCTTGTTCTTGCTGAAATCGAGCATTCCGGTGACGAAGAGCTTGAGCTTTTCGGTGTCGAAGAGGTCGGATACGGACGAAATGTCGCAATGCCATAGCAGCTGCCACAGTCCTGCCAGAAGCAGGAAGAACGTCAAGCCGACGCCTATGGTCTGCCATGCCATGCTCTTTGTGATGATGTGGCTTTGCGGATTTCGCGGCTTCTCGTTAAGCACATTCTTGTTGGCTGGCAATGATGACAATGCCATAGCTGCGAACGTGTCCATGATGAGGTTCACCCACAGCATCTGTGTGACGTTGAGCGGCGAGTCGAGACCGGTGAATGCTCCGATAAGGACGATAAGGCATGCGCAGATGTTGATGGTCATCTGGAACAGAATGAATCGCTGTATGTTCAGATAAAGCGAGCGTCCCCAGATGATGGCCTTGACGATGCTGCCGAACGAATTGTCCAGAATGGTGATGTCGCTCGCTTCTTTCGCTCTTGACGTGCCGTCGCCCATAGACAGACCCACCTGAGCCTTGCTCAGGGCGGGAGCGTCGTTAGTGCCGTCACCCGTGACAGCCACCACCTGATTCTGCTTCTGCAGCAAGGTCACCAGGCGTGCCTTGTCGTCAGGACGAGCTCGTGAGATAATCTTGAAGTTCTTGTCCGCAATGAGCGTCATGGCTTCATCGTCCGACATCTTTTCGAAGGCGTCGCCGGTGACGGTCTGGTTATGCTCGTCATTGTCCAGCAAACCAATCTGTCGTCCTATCTCGTTAGCCGTGCCTGAGGTGTCGCCCGTAACGATAATCACTCTTACTCCAGCCTTCTGTGTGCAGTTTGTAATGGCTTCACGTACGTCTTCACGTACAGGGTCGGCAATGCCGACAATGCCGTCGAAGGTGAGCGGGCTCCACTTACCTTCCTCTTCGTGCTGTGAAGCGAACGCCAATGTGCGCATGGCTTTGGCTTGATATTCCGCCAAGGTCTGCATCACGTGCGCCTTGTCCGTACTGCCGGTTATGGCTTCGCACATGTTGAGCAATACCTCCGGCGCACCCTTCACGTATCTGACATGCTGTTCGTCCTTCGGAATGTCTTTGCCTTCGCGACCATCGAACTCCATTCTCATATACTTCTTCTCCGTAGAGAACGGCTCGCCCTGTCCTAAGCCGTAAAGATGGCGAAGGGTTTCGTAGTTGACGCCTTTGGCTTTCAGCCACAAAAGCAGCGCTCCCTCAGTGGGATTGCCCAAGGGTTTTTCCTTGCCGTTGTCGTCGATGGATATCTCGGCAGTGGAGTTGAGAGCCACGTTGAGCTGTATTCTGTGTTCGGCGTTATCTCCATAGAACTCGTGTGCCACGACCGTCATCTTGTTCTGCGTGAGTGTTCCGGTCTTGTCCGTGCAAATCACGGTGGTGGCGCCCATCGTTTCGCAAGCGTGCAGCTTTCGCACAAGATTGTTCTCTTTCAGCATCTTACGCATGCTGAGAGCCAGACTGACGGTGACGCTCATAGGAAGTCCTTCGGGAACGGCAACGACAATCAAGGTGACGGCAAGCATGATGGAACCTAAAGCAAAGTCGGCTATTTCGATCAGCGAATGGTTGTTGGCGGCATTTCCGTCGAAGAAGAAAAAGTAGACCATGCGACCGATGACAATGAGTATGGCAACGATGAAGCTGAACTTGGATATCATCTTGCCCAAAGTGTCGAGCTGCTGGTTGAGCGGCGTCTCCACTTCTTTGCCCTCATGCGTCTTAGCCACGCCCTTTCCTTCGATGGTGTCCATGCCAATCTTGCTGACATGGAAGATGGCGGTGCCTCCGATGACGGTGGAACCGCGCAGTACCATATTGGACGGGAAGGTGGCTTCCTTGTCAAACTCTTCCTCGTAAGCTGACTTTCGGGCGTATTGCTCTCCCGTGAAGTTAGATTCGTCCACGATGAAGGAGTTGGTCTCGTCCAGATATCCGTCCGCAGGAATCTCGTCACCGTTCTCAAGATAGACATAGTCGCCGACGCATACGTCATGCTTCTTCACCTCACGTATACGTATCTGCTCCTTGCCGTCCTCCATAAACTTACGGTATACCTTTATGGGACGTTGGTCCTTGACGGTGTTGAGCACCTCAAACTCTTTCTCTGCTTTCACCTCGAAGATGAATCCCACGCCCGTGGCAAGCAATAATGCGGACAGGATGCCTATCGGTTCGAACAGTATCTTCGTGCCTTTATCCATATAGAAAGCCTCATACAAAGACACTATTACGGAGAAGAAGAACACCACTAACAACACGATTATCAGTGGATCCTTAAACTTCTCCAGATAAGCTTTCCATAAGGAATCTCTTTCTGGTGGCGGGATGAGGTTCTTTCCTCTGCCGTCAGTCGTCTGCTGTGAATTGTCAGCCAGACATTGATGTAAGAACGATCTTTTCTTATGCATTTCTATATAAATGTGTTTTTTTTTATTATGATGCAAAGGTATGAAAAATCAAAGTCTAAACTACATTTAAACCATAAAAGTCGCTTAATTTTAATATTATTGTTACCTTTATGAAACATTTAAAAACTACGACTCAATGAAATATGAAAAAAACTTGATAGTTTTTGTGGTTATTTCTTGCTCTATGTTGTCATAAACGATAAAGACAAAATAGAGAGATGTAAACTGAAAACAACAACTTTAAAAATGAGTGATTATGACAATGACAGACATGTACAGAAAGAAGATACAGGCCGACGTGGATGTTGTCTTCTCGTTGTTGGCTCAACGTGTGGACGAGAAGCAGTTGGCATTGACGCGTGAAGCATACCGATTTGCTGAATTCGCGCATCGTGATCAGAAGCGCAAGTCAGGCGAACCATATATCAGTCATCCGGTGGCTGTGGCACGTATCATAATTGAGGAAATGGGATTGGGAGTCAATCCTGTAATGGCTGCATTCCTCCACGACACGATTGAGGATTGCCCTTATTCTATTGACGAAATCCGTGAGCGTTTCGGCGATGATGTGGCATTCCTTGTAGGTGTGGTGACAAAGCTGAAGAAGGAGAAATATAAGCATTCCAAGCAGGTGGACAACTTCCGTCAGATACTCTCATCTGTGGAGTACGACGTACGTGCCATCTTGCTGAAACTGGCTGACCGCCTCCATAATATGCGCACGCTGAGCAGCATGCCTTCCGCCAAGCGTATGAAGATAGCTTCGGAAACGGAGTATTTCTATGCTCCTTTGGCTAACCGTCTGGGTCTGTATGACGTGAAGAGCGAGCTTGAAAACCTGTCGTTACGTTATCGCTGTCCAGCCGAATACCAGAAGCTGGAGAAGCTCTTGGCAGACCTGCAAGAGTCGGAAAAGCCTACCGTGGACGCCTTCATCGCCAAGGCGCAGGAGATATTGGACACCAATGGGGTGGAGGTTCGTATAGAGTTGCGTATGCGTTCGCCTTACAGTGTATGGCGCAAGATGCAGACCAAGGGCTGCGACTTCTATCATGTTGACGGCAAGCATTATGTCCGCATTATTTATAAAGCGGAGGGTACGAAGGAGGAGAAGGAGGTCTGCATGCAGATATACAGCTTGCTGACCGAGTATTTCAAGGAGATGCCGTATTCAGTTGTAAACTATATCAACACTCCAAAGGATAACGGATACAGAAGCTTCCACATGAAGCTGCTCAATATGCGTGGCAAGTGGGAGGAGGTGCACATTTCTTCGGAGCGCATGGTTCGTAATAACCGTCTCGGTTGTACGGCTGAGCGTACGGACGAGAACGTCATGGAATGGTTGCAGAACTTCAAGGAGGTGCTTAAGGACATCGCTTTCCATTCCGACGATAATGACTATCTGGAATATGTGAAGTCTACGTTCTATAATGACAACATCATTGCGTTTACGCCCAACGGCGATAGTGTCAAACTGCCAAAGAACGCCACGGCTCTGGATTTTGCCTTCGACATACATTCCGAAGTGGGACTTCATGCTGTCTATGCACGTGTCAACGGCAAGCTGTGTTCGGTGAAGACGGTGCTCCATCGTGGTGACAGCGTGGAGATAGGGGTGGACAAGGACGCGAAGCCTGAGGCTGACTGGTTGGGGCATGTGCTTACTTACAAGGCAAAGAGCAATATCAGCCGCTTCCTTTCCAACCGTCCGAAGTTGGAGTATCAGCGTTGTCAGTGCTGTCATCCTCTTCCGGGAGACGAGGTGGCAGGCTTTAAGGACGCTGACGGCAACATCACGCTCCACAAGAGCAACTGCCCGGTGGCAATAAAACTGGCTTCGCAGCAGGGCGACTCTATTGTGGATGTCTGCTTTGAGGAGAGCGAGGATTTTCTCTTCCCTGTGCGTATCTGCATCCGTGGTGTCGACCGTTTTCATCTCCTTACCGATGTAGTGGCTTGCATTACGGAGCAGCAGAATCTGTCAATCTCAAAGCTCGTCACGGAGACCAAGGACCGTATAGTGGAGACCATAGTGGACTTTCAGGTGCATTCCGCCAAGGAACTGCAACATGCCATCGACAGCATCGAGCATATTAATAATGTGGACGAGGTGGCAAGAGTGGACATTGAGTAGCCGAAAATGAAAGTGGCGCTTCAGGAGAATAATCCTGAAGCGCCACTTTTCATTTCGGTGTGCTTATTCGGCTGAGAAGTCAGCCACCATCTTGCGGTACATGCTGTAGGCACGTGTGCGTGAGATGTAGCCCGTGAGGTGTCCGGCGTTGTTTACCACGGGAAGATAACGAGTGCCCTTAAGGTCGAACTTTCGCATCACTTCCTCCATCGAGTCGTTGACACCCACCTTTGCAGCGACGGGCTGCATGAGTTGTCTTACGGTCAGCTTGTTGTAGAGTTCGGCGCGGAACATCACGTGTCTTATCTTAGTGATGTCAATCTCGCCGAGTATGCTTCCGGCATTGTCGAGCACGGGGATGAAGCTGGTGTGGCTCTTTGATATGGCGTTCACCAGTTTGCCGAGCGGCATGTCGGGCTGAACGGACGTGAACTCGTGCTCCACTACGCTTTCCATGCTCATCAGCGTGAGCACCGAACGGTCAGTATGGTGGGTGAGGAGCTTTCCCTCGCGAGCCAGTCGCATGGCGTAAATGCTGTGCGGCTCGAAGATGCTGATGGTCATAACGGAGCAGATGCTCACAATCATGAGTGGCATGAAGAGGTTATATCCGTTGGTGATTTCGGCTATAAGAAAGATGCCCGTGAGCGGGGCGTGCATCACTCCTGCCATCACTCCTGCCATGCCAAGCAGCGTGAAGTTCTTCTCGGGGATGTAGACGCCCACCTGATAGATGTTCCAAAGGCGTGCGAAGAGGAATCCGCTGAATGCTCCCACGAAGAGCGAAGGTGCGAACGTACCACCGCAACCGCCTCCGCCGTTGGTGGCAGCCGTGGCGAATGTCTTGGTGAGAACCACAAGGGCGATGTAGAGGATGAGCAGATGGCCGTGACCATAGAAGAGCGAGTTCTTGAGCAGCTCTTCCCAGTCGGCTTCGCTGACACCGTTGAGCAGGATGTTTATGGCGGAATAGCCTTCACCGTAAAGCACGGGGAAGACGAAGATGAGCGAGCTGAGCAGCACGCCTCCCAATGCCAACTTGGCGTAACGCTTGTCTTTCAGACGTGCGAAGAGTCCTTCGCAGGCTCCCATGGAGCGGATGAAGTAGAGGCTGACGAGTCCGCAAGCCACGCCGAGTGCGATGCTTGCCGGCACGCGTTCGATAATCCACTCGCCGTCCAGATGGAAATTGAAGAGCGAGTCGCTTCCCATAAACATATACGTGAAGCATGTGGCTGTGACCGCTGCGGTAAGGATTGGCAGAAGCGATGCCATGCTGAGGTCCACCATCAGCACCTCCAGCGTAAACACCAGTCCGGCTATCGGCGCCTTGAAGATGCCGGCAATGGCAGCTGCCGCACCGCATCCCACAAGCAGCATCAGCGTCTTCTTGTCCATACGGAAGTATTGTCCGAGATTGGATCCGATGGCTGAACCGGTAAGCACGATAGGCGCCTCGGCTCCTACCGATCCACCGAATCCGATGGTTATGGCAGATGCCACCACTGACGTCCAGCAGTTATGCCGCTTCAGTCGCGACTGCTTGGAGGAGATGGCATACAGGATGCGCGTAATACCGTGCGATATGTTGTCCTTCACCACGTATTTGACGAATAAGGAGGTGAGATAAACGCCAATGATAGGGAAGATGAGGAACATCCAGTTGAATGAGTCGGATGTGATGCCCGTTCTGAGCAGCGTCTGTATCTCGTGTATCAAGGAGTGGAGCAGGAAGGCAGCCACCGACGCGAGAAATCCGATGAGGAAAGCCAGTATGATGGTAGACTGCCGTTCGGACAGGTGCGTGGTGCGCCATTTATAGAGGCGGTCTGCCAGCGTCTCCTTAGGCTCGTTTATTAAGACTTCGGATTCCATGTCATTTTCTGATGATGGTTACTTGTCCGTCTCGTGTGAGCTTGATGATGCTGCTCGGTGTGTGAGGCTTGTGCTCCTGACGTCTTGTCCAGCAGACATAGTCGACAGCTTCGAGCAGTTCGGGCGTGATGTCGCCATAGTTCTGTGCGGCAGGTTCGCCGCTTATGTTGGCGCTGGTGCTGACGATGGGCTTCTGGAATCGGTAGCACAGCTCCTTCGAGAACGGCTCGTTGGTGATGCGCAGTCCGATGCTTCCGTCTTCGGCTATAAGGTTGGGCGCGAGGTTTACGGCGCCGTCCAGTATGACGGTGGTGGGTTTCTCTGCCAGCTCCATGATGTCCCATGCCACGTCGGGCACGTCCCTAACGTAGCGTTGCACGCGGTCAACGGAGTCGGCGAGGCATATCAGCGCCTTCGAGTCGTCGCGGTGTTTTATGGCATATACCTTAGCTACGGCTTCGGCGTTGGTGGCGTCGCAGCCAATTCCCCATACGGTGTCGGTGGGATAGAGTATCACTCCACCCTTGCGCATTGTCTCTACAGCGTTCTTGATGTCTTCTTTCTGTGTCATCTCTGATATTCTGAATTTTATGTTGTTACTTCAAATGAATGTAAATACAAAGTTACGTTTTTTTTCGTTTTGTGAAAAATAATAAGGCAACGTTTATTTCCCGCCCTTGATTTTTCGTACCTTTGTACGAAAGAATAGATATAAAACAAGATGGAAAAGAAAGATTTGCGTATCGTCTTCATGGGAACTCCCGACTTTGCCGTCGGCTCATTGAAGCGACTTGTGGAAAACGGATATAATGTTGTGGCTGTGGTCACTCAGCCCGATAAGCCTGTAGGACGTCACGGTTCTGTGCTGCGTGCCTCGGCTGTGAAGGAATATGCCCTGGAGCACGGGTTACCTGTTCTCCAGCCGGTGAAGATGAAGGATGAGGCTTTCCTTGAGGAGCTGCGTGGCTATGATGCCGACCTGCAGGTGGTGGTGGCTTTCAGAATGCTGCCAGAGGTGGTGTGGGCAATGCCCCGCTTCGGCACCTTCAATGTGCATGCCGCCCTTCTGCCGCAGTATCGCGGTGCTGCCCCGATAAACTGGGCTGTCATCAACGGCGAGACAACGACTGGCGTGACGACGTTCTTCCTTGATCATGACATCGACACGGGTAAGATAATCATGCAGCGTGAGTTCGCCATCCCCGACGACGCTGACGTGGAGTATGTGTATGACGGTCTGATGGAGCTTGGTGCCGGCATCTGCCAGGATACCGTGGACCTCGTGATAGAGAAGGACGGCGACGTTCCTGCACAACCGCAGCGTGAGGACCTGCCCTTGCATGCGGCGCCGAAGATATTCAAGGAGACTTGTGAGATTGACTGGACGTTGCCTGCCAAGCGTGTGTACGACTTCGTGCGCGGTCTGAGTCCGTATCCCGGCACGTGGACAACGCTCTCACCCCGTGGTGAGGCGGAAGGAAAAAATGCAGCGTCTGTGCTGAAGGTCTTCCGCACGGCAAAGACGAATGTTGCTACTGGAGGAGCCGCTCCCGGCACGTTAAAGGCAGAACACGGACGTCTGCTCGTTGCCACAGGAGACGAATGGCTTGAGATTGTTGAGTTGCAGGCTGCAGGAAAGAAGCGTATGGCTGCCCGCGACTTCCTCAACGGATTTAAGAATGTGGAAGAACATAGGGTGAGTTAGAAATTAGGAATTAGGAATTAGGAGTTGTTCTCGGCTTCGCCTGCGATTTTGATTTATTCAGTTTTGATTTATAAATTGTAAACTGAATAATTCAAAATTCAATAATTTCTAATCGCAGGCGAAGCCGAGAACAATTCAAAACTCCTAATTCCTAACTCCTAACTCTTAGAAGTTTACTCCTAAACTGAGTGTCCAGCATCTATTGTGTGATGCGTCGAACTCGTCGTGAGTGATGTTGGAGAGTCCGATGTCGTAGCCGAGATCCAAGTAGAACATGTCGTATGCGGCACCGCAACCGATGCGCAGACCACCGTCGAAGCGCTGGAAATACTTGTGTGAGAACGAGCTTTCGGAAAGGCGGTCGCCATAGTTCTTGATCTTTCCTCCAACGCCACAAGCAAGGTAGCCGCCGAAGAAAGGCTGTACGGAGAAGTCGCCGTCAATGTCGATGACATACTTAGCCACGATAGGAATCTGCAGATAGTTGAGGTCGTACGTCATCTTCTTGCCCTCGTAGACGTTCTTTCCGCCCTTCTCAACATAGAAGAGTCCGGTTTCGAGGAAGAGGGGAGTGGTGTCGGACAGTCCGAATCCTATCACGGCTCCGAGATTAAGACCCGTCTGCGAGTCGCCTCCGTCAAGAGCCTGATCGTCTGAGTTGACCGTAGAGAAGGCAGGTCCGAGACGCAGTCCGTAATATACGTCGCCCGTACCGATTACGCCGTCATGATGATGATAGGTATACTCCAGTCTGCCGGTGCTATTGTTGTAATAGCGGCTGTCACGATAGGCTTGTGCCTGTGCTGACAGGGTGAGGGTGATAATCGCCATTGCGATTAGGAAAATCTTTTTCATAAGCGTTTTTTTACTGTTTGTGGGAATGTTTATACATCTCTCTTTGAGCTGCAAAATTAGTATTTATCCTTTAGCCAGCAAAAGGATATGCCCTAAAAAACGGGGGAAAATCCCTATATACCATTTCTTTGGATTTTTATACGACGATTATTTTATGCAATCTCCGTCAATAGCTTCTCCTAAGCCATAAGTTCATAAAGAGGTCGTAAACGACGTATCCCTCAGACTTACGATATACCAGTTCTTTCTCTTCGAGCACTTTCAGCGCCGCCTTTGCGCTGCTTGCTCCGCTAAGCCTGTGCGCCTTAATGAACTTTCCTGACGTGGGCTGCGAAACCATTCCTTCTTTGGCAATAGCCTTGAGCAGGGCAAACTGATTCTCCGTGAAGAACTGCACCATGCTTTCGTATTGCGCTTCGCGTCCGGCAAGAGCCGCAAGGATTGCGCCGTTGGCTTGCTGTATGCTGTCCACCTCTGTCTCGTTCTCGTACAGACGGTTCATAATGGTCTGCACATACCAAGTGTGTCCCTCAAACTCGTCATATATATACATAAACACTTCCTCGCTGAGCGCTCCTCCCTTCTTCACGAAAAAGTTGCGGCAGAAGTCGTAATAGACGTCACTCTTAAGAGGCTTCAGCCCCATCATCTCCGTGCTTTGATAGAAAGGATGTTTGGGCGAGCCGAATATTTCTGCCATAAGGTGATGTTTGCTGCCTGAGAAGATGAAGTGGACATGCTGCGCAAACTGGATGTAAGAGCGCAGCATTGCTTCGGTGCCGCTTTCGGGATATTCGCCAATCTGCTGAAACTCGTCGATGGCTACGTAGACTTCCCTGCCGCTTTCGTTAAGATAATTGAAGATGCTGCGAATAGTAAGGTCTTCCTGCGACTGCTCCACGGTGATGCTCACACTTGGTTCACCAGTAAGCGGGTCAAGGCTGAAGACAGGACGCAGCGATGCGAAGAACGTGAGCACCTTGTCCTTCAACGATGCGTTCTTGCGTACAAGGTCGTTGATGACGGTTATGCCCAACTGCTCCACAAAGTCGCGCAGGTTCTTCGTGGCGTATATGTCAACATACAGGCACACGGCGTCCTTATCGGCTTCAAGCAGATGATAGAACGTGTTCTTTATAAGTCCGGTCTTTCCTATTCTTCGTGGAGATATGAGCGTCACGTTCCTGCCGTTCCTGAGATGAGAAAGGAGCGTGGCTGTCTCTTCCTTACGGTCGCAGAAATATTCAGGACTTTCGTATCCCTGCGACACAAACGGATTGGTCAATGGTCTGAGTATGTGTGTCATAACGTGATTGCATTAATGTTGTTACAAGAATGTTGTAATGCAAAGGTAGTGAAAACCGTGCGCATTACAAAACGAAACACGTGAGACTTTTGATTTTATTGCAATAAATCACCCTCACTATACGTTATTAATATATACGTATAACCAGCATGAAATATTACGCCATTTGCGACTGCGACAACTGCTATGTCAGTTGTGAGCGCGTCTTTCGTCCCGACCTTGAAAGCAAGCCGGTCGTCGTTCTCTCCAATAACGACGGCTGCGTTGTCGCGCGTAGTGCTGAGGCGAAGCGGTTGGGCATAAAGGCTGGCACGCCTTACTACCAGCTCGGAAGGATGTTTCCAGGTGTGAAGATTGAGGCGTTCTCGTCCAATTACGAACTCTACGGCGAGATGACCGGACGCGTTATGACCATCATACGCGACATGGCACCGGAGTGTTTCCGCTATTCCATAGACGAGGCTTTCGCCGTGCTCGACGGGTTTACCGTGGACGAGCTGCACGAATGGGGCACGGCGCTGCACGACCGTGTGATGCAGTCGGTGGGCATGCCGGTGAGCATCGGCATCGCACCCACGAAGACAATGGCGAAGATGGCGTCACACTATGCCAAGAAATATGCCGGATACGGTCATTGCTGTGTCATCGACACTGAGGAACGGCGCATAAAGGCGGAGCAACTCTATCCCATAGGGGAGGTGTGGGGCATAGGCAGACGTTATCAGGCACGGCTCGAGAGCATGGGCATAAAGACGGCGTACGACTTTGCCTCTCATGCCCGATCGTGGGTGAGCGCCACGTTCCGTACCGTAATAATGGAGCGCACGTGGGCGGAGCTTAACGGTGTTGACTGCATTCCGGACGACATTCCTGCCAAGAAGAAGAGCGTATGCACGAGCAGGAGTTTCCGCGATATGACCTCCGACTTCGACACTCTCCACACTCACATCGCCAACTTTGCCGCCCGTTGTGCGGAGAAGGCGCGTCGGCAGCGGTCGGTGGCTACGGTGGTGGGCGTCTTTGTGGACACCAACCACTTCCGTACTGACCTGACGCAATACTGGAACATGACGGAACAGACGCTTCGCATGCCGTCGGCGTCAACCATCGAAATCGTGAAAGCTGCCACGGCATGCCTGAAGCGCATCTATCGTGCGGACGTGATGTATAAGAAGGCGGGCGTGATATTGATGGGGGTGATTCCGGACAACGCCATACAGACCGACCTCTTCACCTTCGATGCTGACCGTCACAGGCAGATGCAGAGTCTTGACAGTGCCGTTGACCGACTTAATAAGGTGGAGGGTACGGAGACGGTGGTGCTCAGTTCGCAGCAGTATGGCAAAGGACAGAAGTTTGCGGATGCTATCAGAAGGGAGCGTAAAAGCCAATGCCCGACAACAAGGTGGACGGACATTATAAAGCTGAAATAGGAAAGACTAAAACAAACAAAATATCAAGAAAATGACAAATTTCAAAATTCCTAATTCGGACGGCATGCCGTCCGCTATGCAAATATCGTCAATACGGTAAAAAGCTGTTACAAAATAAAAATTGATTCTAGAGTTCCGATTTGCTGTTTTTACGGTGTTTTGTTGTGCAAACAGCACCCGTGCTTAACAATAGCGCCACTTTTACACTACAATAGTGCCACTATTAGAGTGTAAAAGTGGCGCTATTGCATGATAAAAGTGGCACTATTGTAGTGTAAAAGTGGCGCTATTGCAGCAAAAAACGGCTCATTTGTGAGTCTGATTTCATAAAGTTTCATCAGGAAATCGCATAACCCGCTGTGTATGAATGTATTGCCTATAAACGCTCAAAACTCAAGAATTTCGCACCAAAGATTTTGTTGTGCGCCGGGCTAATAGTATTGAGCATTAGAAATGCAAATATTGTCTTTGTCAGAACCACCGTCCGCATTAGGATTTTTGAATTTTTTTTCTCTTACAGCTTTGGGCAGCTTGCTGACGATCAGTTCGTACGACTCTTTTATCAATGTCATCACGAGTTCTGGCTCAAGCTGCTCATAGAAGACGTCGCTCCAGTGTTTCTTGTTCCAATGAAAGGCAGGAGTGACGGCTTCGTACTGTTCGCGCAGTTCCTCGTTTCTCTCAGGACTCAGCTTGCATGCGAATCTCCTCATCCCGTCCCGCATCTCATATCGCCCGCTTCCCAGCCAAAGGCAAAGAAAAATCTTGCCTTCAACACGGAAGGTGACGTTGTCGTCGCCAAACGGCTGGTCTTCTGTCACGCCGAATAACGACAGCGTGAAGTCTCTGACTTGTTCGATGTCCATAGCAGTTGTTATCTTATCCATTCCATCATGATGTTCTTATTGGTGTCCACTTCGAAGCTGATGCCCATCTTCACCACCTTCTTGCCACTCATAGCAAAAGCCTTGTCATAATGCTTAGCGTTTATTTGGTCAAGAGCATCCTGTGCAGACTTTCCGAACTTCAATTCCATAATATATATGGTGTCGGACGTTTCCATTGTTATGTCAGTTCTGCCGTTGAATGTATGTTGTTCCACCTGAATACGAAAGTGTGAGAGCAGGGCAAAGATTATATACATGGCTTGCTGATAGTGGCCTTCGTAGTCGGTGTTGGCACAATAAGGAACTGTCTCCCAGAAAGTCTTGAGAAGCTGCATCGCGTCGTCAATCATTCCACGCTTTATAAGAGAGGACATTCTGGCAATAACCACCCTGCCCGCGTCTGTATCGCGGTCAAGATAATAAGGTAAGAGGTTTTCGTACAATCCTATTCTTATTTCCATGTTAGGAATGTCGAGATGGTAAAGCTCGGTTTCCTTGTCGTAGTCCTTGATTGTCACATATCCGCTTTGGTAAAGCAATGGTGTGATGGTGGCCATTCGTTCCGTAGGAGCATCAAATGCTGTCTTAGGAGCATAGAAGTCGCCTATTTTAGATGGTGCCACATCATATTTACGGAGCATTTCCAACAGGTAAGTCGGAGTTCCTGAGGCAAACCAGAACGCTTCGATGTTCTGCTTGGCGAAACAGCTTAACAGGCTGAACGGATTGAATACGTCAGGCGAAGGCCACGTGAAGTGATAGCCATCATAATATTCTTTCAGCTTGGCTATTGTCGATTCTCGGTCTGCTCCCATACTCTCAGCCAGTCTGTCGATGTCGTCGCTCATCTGTGTGAGCAACTCGTCTTTTGTGATGCCGCAAATGCCTGAATATGGAGTGTCCATACTTATGTTTGCGATATTGTTTAATTCGCTGAATATGCTAAGTTGTGAGAATTTGGTAATGCCGGTAAGTAATACAAAACGCAATTTAGGGTCACTATCTTTCAGCGGACTGAAGAAATTACGCATCACGCTTCTCAATATTTCGAGGCAGTTGTCTTCGTGTACCACGTCAAGCAATGGAGCGTCGTATTCGTCAATCAATACCACCACCTGTTTGCCAGTAATCTCGTACACCTTATTTATAAGATTTAGGAGGCGTACGTTTGGGTCCGGCGAATCGCATGTAATGCCAAATCGTTCCTCGTTGTTGTGTAAGAGGAATAAGAGATAGCGTTCAAGTTGTTCTTTCTCCATGTGCTTGCCACCTGCAAAACTAAAGAGAAGAACAGGATATTCTTTCCATTCTTTCTCCAGTTTCTCGATGGCAAGACCTTCGAACAATTCGCGCTTGCCCTCAAAATAACTCTTTATGGTGGAGACAAGAAGCGACTTGCCAAAACGGCGCGGCCTGCACAGGAAAAAATACTTGCCGTCCGTATGGGTTATACGGTAGACGTATTCCGTCTTGTCGATGTAGAGGTTGTCGTTTCTGCGTATCTCCTCAAATGTCTGAATGCCTATCGGATATAATTTTCTTGCCATAATGGTGCGCTTTATTGTCTGTGTTGTCAAAGTTAAGCATTATTCGCGACATTGCCAAATATAATAATGTTTCCAAATGTAAAAAGGTATGTATTCACAGTTACAGCAGCGGCGCCAGCAGACGGAAGAGCGACTCGGTTAAGCGGTGGAGGTATGGTCGGTGTCTTAGGGTGTCTACGTCGTTGAAGTCGACGGATTGTGCCTCGTCTGCCATATACAGCTCTTTTATGCGCAATGCCATTTGGCGGTCGTAAAAGAAGACGTTCGACTCGAAATTGTTCTCGAAGCTGCGGAAGTCGATGTTGGTGGAACCGCACGTGCTGACTTCGTCGTCGGCTACGAGCAGCTTGCTGTGATTGAATCCACCCTCGTAGAGCTTTATCTTCACTCCCGCTGCAAGCGTCTCCACCACATACGACAGGCTTGCCCATTCAAGGAGGTGGGAGTCGCTGTGGCGCGGCACCATAAGGCGGACGTCCACGCCGGCGAGAGCGGCTGTGCGCATGGCGAAGAGCACGGGCTCGGTGGGCAGGAAGTAGGGTGACTCCATGTAGACGTAGCTCTTTGCCTCAAGCAGGATGCGCACGTAGCCCTGCATGATGTCGGGCCAGGGCGCAATGGGGCTGCTCGTCACCATCTGTGCGAGGCAGTCGTTGCTTATCTTCCACGGCATCGGGGGATAATACTTGCGGTTGGTGACAAGAGTGCGGTCGACGAAATACCAGTCGACGAGGAATGCGCGTTGCAGGGCGTAGACGATGCTGCCCCTGAGTCGCATGTGTGTGTCGCGCCACGGCAGCGTGCCGTTACGCATTCCTTTCACGTAGCGCAGGGCTATGTTTATGCCTCCGGTGAATCCCTCTATGCCGTCGATGACGCAAACCTTGCGGTGGTTGCGATAGTTCACTTTGCTGGTGAAGGCAGGAAATTTCACAGGCATGAAGGCGCAGACGTCAATGCCAGCCTTCTTCATGCGTTCGAAGAAGGCACTCGGCACACGCCAGCAGCCCACGTCGTCGTAGATGACGCGTATCTCGACGCCTTCCTTTGCCTTTTGTATGAGTGCGTCGGCGATGAGGCGGCCCAACGGGTCGTCGTCGAAGATGTAGGTCTCAAGATGGATGTGATGTCGGGCGCGGCTGATGGCTTGCAGCAGCGCAGGGAAGAATTGGTAGCCGTCGGTATAGAATTCCGCTTCGTTGTCCTTGAAGGGTAAGGCGAGGCTTTGATTGGTGAAGAGTCGGACAAGCGACTGGAATTTGTCGGGCATACGCAACTCGCGCTGCTCGACAAATTCCAGCATCTGCCGCTTCGACAACTGGTCGAGCGACCGCTGTGAGATAAATCGCATCTTCCGCGTGTTCTGTCCGAAGAAGATGTAGAGGATGATGCCCGCAACAGGGACGAAAAGGAGCACCATCACCCAAGCCATCGTCTTGGCTGGTTGACGGTTGTCCATGAGTATCGTAACAATGATGCTTACGATAACCATGATGTAGATAAGCAGGAATATCCAGTGGATGTATATCATATCCTTTTCCTTTACTTCTTTCCGGCGAGCATTTCTTTTGTTTTTTACTTGAATCCGGCAAGCTTATGGGTCTGTAGTGACAGACGCCATTCGGGGTGCTGCAGGATGTAGTCGAGGCAGCGCTGTATGATACGTGCGTTGCGCTCCGCGTCGCCGACGTCGCATGGCTGCAGGTAGCGATAGCGCGACTGTATGCCGTGGTCGTCGGGGGTAGTGGTGGTCTCCTCGAATATCACCTTCAGTTCGTCGCAACTTTTAATGTTGGTGACGCCTTTCGGGGAGCATGTTGTCCAGTCGATGCCTGCGGGGACGGGATGTGTGCCGTTGGTTTCCATGGCTATTTCGTACCCGTGGGCATGCAGCTTGTCAATGAGTGGTGTGTCTACTTGCAGCGACGGCTCGCCTCCGGTGAGAACCACGAAGCGCGAAGGGAAGTCCTTGATGCGTTCGATGATGTCGTCATCGGTCAGTTCGTCGTATCGGGAGAAGTCGGTGTCGCAGAACGGACATCTGAGATTGCATCCCGAGAAGCGTATGAAGATAGCGGCGCGTCCTGTGTTGTGACCTTCGCCTTGCAGCGAGTAGAAGATGTCGTTAACTCTCTTTTTGTTCATCTTTTCGTTCCTCCGTCTATTCTGTTGCATCATAAATGGCTTTGTTGCCCTCGCTCTCCTGCACCATGCAGCGGTAACATTGCGGAATCTGCTCCGTCACCCAGCGTGCGATGTTCTCTGCCGTGGGGTTGAAGGGCAGTACTTCGTTGAGGTTGGCGTGGTCGAGGCGGTCGCTGACGAGGCGCTTGATGTGCGTGAAATCGACAACCATTCCGTCCTTGTTGAGTTCACTTGACTTACAGTAGACTGTGATAATCCAGTTGTGACCATGCAAGTTCTGGCACTTGCTTTCGTATGAGAGTTTCAGGCAGTGACATGCCGAAATCTCCATGGTCTTTTCGATGTAATACATATAAATACGTGTTGTTTTGGTTTGATATTCATGGCAGCGCAGGATTACTCCGACCTGCGCCGCCAAGTGTATGCTTTTTTATAGTCTTTATTATCCGGCTTTTAATGGCCTTTCTCGTCAGACGATGATGTTGTTGCCGAGAAGCTTAGCCACCTTCGACCTCAATTCGTGCATCATCTTGTATTCTTCAAGCAACTGCTGCAGGCTGACAGGGTCGGCTGCGGCTTGTGTTATCTGACTCTGAAGCTGCTTCATGCGCTGCTCCACGTAGTCCATGCGGAAGTCGTTGAGCAGGTGTTCGGTCTGCTTGCGAAGGTCAGTGATGCGGTTTTCTGCCTCCTCTCGTTTCTCCTCATTGCTCTTCTCCTCATCCTGAGACGTCTTCTTGCGTTCCTCAAGCAGGCGATACTGGTCCATACAGATGGACGTTGCCATGCGCGAAATCTCGATGTCCTCGTGGTTGAGGAAGAACTGTTCGGCTGAGAAACCCTGGTCCTGACTGTGCTCCACGGCGTCTTTAAGGACGCGGGCAAAGAGAGGATTCTGGAAGCTGAGGCCGTCAATGCTGAGGTTATAGTCGATGTATTGGGCGATGTTGAGGCTGACGGTCTGACCGTCCTCCGTCTCCACATTGTCGAATATGACGGTTTCGCCATGACGGATGATTAGTTCGGCGAGCATGCGCTCCACCTTTGATGCCTGCTGCACGGGAGTGACGTCCTGCACCACTTGCGGTTGTGCTGTCGGTTGTTGTGCTTGCGGGTCGCGTGCCGCATCTGGGAAGCGGTTCTCGCGGTTATTGCGTATGAAATTGTTCAGGGTGTTGATGAGCGTGGCCTCGTTGATGCCCATTCTTACGGAGCAGTCGTGGAGGTAAGTGTCGCGCAGCACCTGATTAGTGACGAACGATATGCTTCGTACTACGGAGTTGATGGCTTCCGACCGTTTCAGCGGGTCGCGCTCGTTCTTGAGCAGAAGGTCTGTCTTGAACTGTATGAAGTCGGTCTGATGTTCCTCTATGTACTTGCGGAAGTCGGCTGCCGTATGCTTGCGTGAGAACGAGTCGGGGTCGTCGCCGTCGGGGAGAAGCAGCACCTTGAGGTTCATTCCCTCGGCAAGCAGCATGTCGGTGCCTCGCATGGCAGCGTGAATGCCGGCTGCATCGCCGTCGTAGAGCAGGGTGATGTTCGACGTAAATCGGTGAAGGATGTGAATCTGGTGTACGGAAAGAGCCGTACCCGAGTTTGCCACGACGTTCTCAATGCCACACTGGTGCATGGAGATGACGTCCGTATATCCCTCCACCATAAACACGCGGTCTTCCTTGGCAATGGCTTTCTTAGCCTGATAGATGCCGTATAGCTCGCGGTCCTTGTGGTAAATCTCCGAGTCGGGAGAGTTGACGTACTTCTGGTTTACGCCCTTGGTGCGCGAGTCGAGCAGTCGTCCTCCGAATCCCACCACCTTTCCGCTGATGCCTATCCACGGGAAGATGACGCGTCCTGCATAGCGGTCGATAAGGTCGCCGCGGTCTGTCTTATAGCAGATGCCGGTCTTGAGGATGAACTCCTCCTTATAGCCTTTGCTAAGCGCTTCCGTGGCAAGAGCCCGTGCGTTCTGCAGGTCGTAACCGAGCTTGAACTTCTTGATGATGTCGTCTCTGAAACCTCTGCTGCGGAAATACTGCATGCCGATGGCGACGCCGTCTGGGTCGTTATGCAGCTTGTCGCTGAAATATCCCATCGCCCATTCGTTGACGATGAACATACTCTCACGGTCGCTCTGCTCACGCTTCTCCTCGTCGGAAAGCTCGCGTTCATGTATCTCGATGTGGTATTTCTTAGCCAACCATCTCAGTGCCTCCACATAGGTCATCTGCTCGTGCTCCATGATGAAGCTGATGGGATTGCCTCCCTTTCCGCATCCGAAGCAATGGCAGGTGCCGCGTGCCGGCGACACGATGAAGGACGGTGTCTTCTCGTCATGGAACGGACACAGTCCCTTATAGTTTGCTCCGCTGCGCCGCAGCGTTACAAACTCGGACACCACGTCCACGATGTTGGCGGCGTCCTTGATGCGTTCTACGGTGGCGCGATCAATCATATATTATCTGTCTCCGTATTTTTTAGAACAGTCCCCACTTCTTCTTGCGCTTCGGTGCGTCCTGCGAATTGAGTCCTGACCTTGCGCTTCTCATAAGGTCAGCCCATGTAAGATGTTCGCGAACCATGCGATAGATCATGCCCCAGTCAGGCAGTCCGCCCAAGTTGCGGTCGTCGATGAAGAGGTCTGCTTTCAGTTTGCGGGAGAAATGGTTGTTGTTTTGGGTGGTCTCCTCTGGATAGTCGCGGTTGATGGCATAGAACTCCACGCCGCGCTCACGGCACCATTCCACGGCTTCGTCCAGCAGCTTGCCTTCGCGTACGCTCCAGAGGATGAGCTTGTGGTGGTCGTTGATGAGCATGCGCAGTGTTTCGGTGGCAAACGGTATCTCTTCGCCTATCTTGGGATATTCGTGCTCCACTATTGTTCCGTCAAAATCTACTGCTATTACCATGATAGTTTTTCTCCTGTATTAATATAATGTATATATAGGGGTGTTCTCTTTAAGAAATTAGAGAAGCTCCTGCCTTGGCAAGAACTTCTCTAAATTCTCTTGTTCGTTAATGTTTATAAGAAGTCTGTTTCTATAGACTTACACCTTTATCGAGTTGTCGTTACGGTTGCCGTAGCCGCTATTGGCATAATTGCCGTAGCTGCCGTAGTTGGCGCCATAGCTGCCATAGCTATTGACGTAGCTACCGTACTTGCCGTAATGACCGTATTTGCCATACTTGCCGTACTTGCCATAACCGTAATTGTAGCCATACTTCTTCTTCGCCATATCGATGCCGTTGATAACGATGGTCATATTCGGCATCTTGTTTTCCGCGTTTAGAGAGTTGATGAATGCGAAGCTTGACTTCGGTGTGTAGTCGGCACGACACATATAGACAGTAAGGTCGGCTACGCGGGCAATCTGCTGTGTATCGGTAATCAAGCCGATAGGAGCGGTGTCGATAATGACGTAGTCGTAATGCTCCTTAAGCTGACCGATGATGATGTCAAGCGACTGGCGCGAAACAAGCTCTGACGGGTTGGGCGGGATAGGTCCTGCCATGAGCACGTCGAGGTTGTCGTTTACGCCTGAAGGCAGAATCTGCTTCTTGATGTCCTCCATTGTCGGGTTTTCCTTCACGAGAAGGTTGGTGATGCCCTGATGATGGTTAGGTATCTCGAAGAGTTCGGCGAGACGCGGCTTACGGATGTCCAGACCTACGATTACCACCTTCTTGTCCAGCAATGCGAAGCTTACGGCAAGGTTGGCTGCGGTGAACGTCTTGCCCTCGCCTGATGTCGTAGACGTGAACATGATGGTGTTCTCTCCCTTCTTGAGCATAAACTGGATGTTGGCACGGATGGAACGGAACACCTCCTCCATGAGGTTGTTCTGGTTGGCGTGCACCACGATGTCAGCCTTTGTCTTTGCCTGGTCGCTGGCAATGGCCACGTCGCCGATGATTGGCAACTTGGTAAGTGCGGCAACGTCGTCATGTCCCTCAATCTTGTAACGGAAGAACTCGATGAGGAAGAGGATGCCTGCGGGGATGGCAAGACCGAGGACGAGAGCGATGAGCATAATCATTGACCCTTTGGGGCTAACCTTTCCAATGAACTGCGGGTCGTCAATGAGCTTGCCCTTGTCGGCTGTGGCTGCAAGAGAGATAGAGTTCTCCTCACGCTTCTGGAGAAGCATAAGGTAGAGTCCTGATTTCACCTCCTGCTGGCGACCTATCTGTGTAAGGATGCGCTCCTGCTGCGGGGTGGAGAGAATCTGCTGGTTGTAGAGGCTGAACTGACGCTGCAGGTCGTTATACTGTATCTCTGCTGTCTGATGTGCCTGCTTGATGGCGCGGCGGATGCTTAAGAGAAGCTCGTCGAGCTGTGCTGTAAGAGGCGTAACAACGGGGCTGGTCTCGCTTGAGGTGCGGAGCAGGTGTGTACGCTCCAGTGCCACTTCGTTGTACTTTTTGATGAACGCGCTGGCTGAAGCGTCTGCCAATCCCACGTTGGAAGGAAGCAGCTGGTACTTGTTGGCAGGCTCGTTCATAAACTCGCTGATGCTCTTGAGCAGCTCCATCTGGGTGTTAAGTTCAGATATCTGCTTAGCGTAAGCGTCAGAATTGGTGAGTGACATGGTGGAGTTAGCCGTAGTATTCACAATGCCATACTGGCGCTTTGTCGACTCAAGATTGCCTTCCGTCTGACCAAGTTCGTTGTTGATCTTCTCCAGACGGCTGTTGATGAATCTCTCTGTACGAGTGGCTATCTCGTTCTTGTCCTCGTTGGCCTGGCGGTTGTAGCAGACTGCGAGCTGCTTGAGATAGTCGCATGAGCGTTCCGGCACCTCGTCAGCCAATGTCATGTCCACGATGGTGGCCTTCTTGTTCTCTTCCGCTACGTCAAGCGCTGCTACGTACTTGGCAGCTGCCATCTGTACAGGAAGGATGGTTACCTTCAGCTTCTTCTCTTCAGGAAGCATGCTGACGCCGTTGTGCGAGAAGGTGAGTCTGCCGACGCTGGTGTTGAGCGTGAAAGGCAGGTCCTTAACGGTACGGTCGATGGTGTATTCGCTCGGCAACTTGTCCGGGTCTGAGGGTACGTAGGTGTATTCGCCCGTGATGTGGAACGATCCTTCCTCGCGTGTGATTTCGAGCTTTATCGGCGCCTTGAGGTTAGACAGGCTGCAGCTGTCGATGTCGACAGTGATGGGCTGGTTCTTATAGAGTAGGTGGTCAGCCACGCGACCCTTCATCTTGTACGACACATAAAGCTTGAGATCGTAGATGGTCTGTCCGGCAAGGCGAGACGACTTGAGGAGCACCATCTCGTTGTCGATACCCGTTGAGTTGGATACGAGACCGAGCGTCTGCGAGTTAAGGAGTGCATTCACTCCGTTGGATTTGTTTGTGTTGTCATCGTCCTTGATAAGCAATTTGGCAGCCGACTGGTAAACTGGTGTCTTGTATCTAAGGTAAGCGTAAGCTACGCCCAGACACAATGCTAAAGACAGAACGAACCATTTCCAGTTGAGGACTACCATCTTGTATATCATCCCAAAACTAAGAGATGACGACTCTTCGTTTTCTTGCTGAGTGTTGTACAAATCTTGGTTATTTACTTCCATTTTCTTTAACTAGTGACCTTTTGAAGTGTTAAAATAAAATCTTATCAATCAATCTTTTTTCTTTCTTTTTCCTTTTCTTTACAGTCCGTCAGCAAGTCTGAGGAGATACTTTCCGTACTCGTTCTTTGCCATCGGCTTTGCCACCTCACGGAGACGCTCGCTGTCTATCCAGCCCTTCTTGAAGGCAATCTCTTCCAGACATGCCACCTTCAGACCCTGACGCTTCTCTATCACCTCGATGAAGGTGCTGGCCTCCGAAAGGCTGTCGTGTGTGCCGGTGTCGAGCCATGCGAATCCTCGCTGTAAGGTCTGAACCTTCAGGTCGCCGCGCTTCAGGTATTCCTGGTTTACGGTGGTTATCTCCAGCTCTCCGCGAGCGCTGGGCTTGATGTTCTTGGCTATTTTAACTACGCTGTTCGGATAGAAATAAAGTCCCACAACTGCATAGTTGCTCTTCGGGTGCTCCGGCTTTTCCTCGATGCTGAGGCAGTTGCCCTCTGCGTCGAACTCTGCCACGCCGTAGCGTTCCGGGTCGTTAACGTAATATCCGAAAACAGTGGCCTTACCGTGCTTCTCCACATTCTCCACGCTTTCCTGCAGCAGCTGTGTGAAGCCTGCGCCGTAGAAGATGTTGTCGCCAAGTACGAGGCAAGCGCTGTCATCGCCGATAAACTCCTCGCCGATGGTGAAAGCCTGTGCCAGGCCGCCGGGATAAGGCTGCTCTGCATACTCAAACTTCACTCCCATGTCGCTACCGTCGCCAAGCAGACGCTTAAACATCGGTAAGTCAGTAGGTGTAGAGATAATGAGGATCTCCCTTATGTTGGCAAGCATAAGTACTGAGATGGGGTAATATATCATGGGCTTGTCGAAAATAGGGATGAGCTGTTTGCTGATGCCCTTTGTGATGGGGTAAAGACGTGTGCCCGACCCTCCTGCTAAAACTATACCTTTCATGTTTCTAAATGTTTGAGTGTTTACTATTTCGTTAACTAAGCAAAAAAATAATATATTATTAATTTTGCAAAGTTACTAATAAAGACCGATACACGAAACCTTTTTTCTCTTTTTTGATTTGCCGAAGTGTTATTTTTGTATTATAAAGCCTTATTACTATAATGTATAGGTAAATGTTTGGGCAAATTAGGATTTTTTTGTAATTTTGCAGAGATATGCTTTTAAAATCAAAATAATAAAAAAGAAAACAAATGGGATTTCTATCAAAACTTTTCGGAAAGAAAGACGACAATAACAAAACAGGAGGAATGGAAGACTACATGCAGCTTGTGCGTGTGTATTTCCAGGCATCGATAGCTGCCAATGTGGGTATCGCAAACCTTGCCGCTCTGCCTGACCTTCGCGTATTCAAGACCACGCTCCACGTTCCGACCGTCAACAACAAGCTCGGAGTGGGAGAGAAGACAGCTTGCCGTAAGATGCTCAAGGAGATATACGGCACGGACGATCTGTTCTTCAAGGAAATAGACCAGAGCATCTGCAAGAACTGCCGCAAGATGCAGGACGTTCAGACTTACCTTGTGCAGTTCCAGGGATTCACACAGGATCTGATGATGCTTATGGGCAACCTCATGAAGTTTAAGCTCCGCCTTCCCTCTTTCTTCAAGAATGCGCTCTACAAGATGACGGAGAAGACCGTGGGCGAAATCTTCACCAAGAACGACTACAGCGACGCCGCTACTCTTAAGACCGTCGTGGCTATCCGCCAGTATAACCATCGCCTTGGTTTCTCGCAGAAATGGATAACCGACTTCGTCTATCAGGTGGTGATGCTCGCAAAGAAAGAGCCTAAGCCTGCTGACGCTGCCGAAGACAAGAAGTAATAAGGAGGCATTACAGTGCGTAAAAATCGTGACTGTCAGTGCATAAAATCGCAATAATAATTTGCGACATTCGCCAAAATCATATAATTTTGTAACCCAAACGTAGCATTATGGACGCAGACGAGACAGCTATTGACGTCTTTACCACCAGAGTGAGACAGATGATACTGCAGTATAAGGAACTCAAGCTGCAGAACGCCCAACTGTGTTCCGCCATCGACGCTCTCAAGGCTGATGTCAGCAGCCTCGAGGAACAGCTCAGAAAGCAACGCGAGGAATACACTAACCTGAAGTTGGCGAGGATGGTGGCAATAACAGACGGCGACATGGAGGCGGCGCAGAAGCGAGTCTCTCAACTCATACGCGACGTCAACAAGTGCATTGCGCTTATCAGCGAGAAGCACGACGAATAAGTGACCCCTTAAAGTTATTACCACGATAATGGCAGAAGACAACAACGAGAAACTACGTATACGCCTACACGTCTACGACACGGACATCCCCGTAAACGTCCGCCCAGAGGACGAACCGCTCTATCGCGACGCGGCAAGCCTTATCACGCAGACTGTCAACGCATACGCATCCAGATACAAGGGCCCCAAGAACGAGAAGGAAATTCTCTACATGGCGCTCATTGAGATAGCCCTGCGCTATGTAATGGAGGCGAAACGCAACGACACGGCACCGTTCATGGACATCATAGGCAAGCTGAAATCCGAAATTGAAGAAGCATTGTAACTATCCGAAACGGAAGAATCAGAAACATCAACATCATTCTAACGATCACATTTTTACATAAATATATATGTTAACAGGTATATTAATCACAGCCATTGTTGCCCTCGTCGTAGGCGGAGCAGCGGGATATGGCATTTTCCGATATGTAATAAAGGGAAAGTATAACGAAATGATAGCAGCCGCCAACAAGGAGGCTGAAGTAGTAAAGGAAAAGAAGCTCCTTGAAGTAAAGGAGAAGTTCCTCAACAAGAAGTCGGAGCTGGAGAAGGAGGTGCAGCAGCGCAACCAGAAGATTCAGCAGAACGAGAACCGACTGAAGCAGCGCGAGATTTCGCTCAACCAGCGTATGGAAGAAATCGGACGCCGCAAGCAGGAGGTGGAGCAGGGACAGCAGCGCATCGAGAACGAGAAGAAGCTCATCGCCCTCAAGCAGGAGGAACTCGACAAGATGCAGACCAAGGAGCGCGAGAAGCTGGAGGAACTCTCTGGTCTTAGCGCTGACGAGGCTCGCAACCGACTCGTGGAAAGCCTCAAGGACGAGGCACGCACCAACGCCGCTTCATACATCAATGAGATTATGGACGAGGCAAAGCTCAACGCCAACACTCAGGCTAAGAAAATCGTCATCCAGACCATACAGCGTGTAGCCACTGAGACGGCTATCGAAAACTCTGTAAGCGTCTTCCACATCGACAATGACGAGGTGAAGGGACGCATCATCGGTAGAGAGGGTCGCAACATCCGCGCTCTTGAGGCTGCCACCGGAGTGGAAATCGTAGTGGACGACACTCCCGAGGCCATCGTAATCTCAGCGTTCGACCCCGTTCGTCGTGAGGTTTGCCGCTTGGCTCTCCATCAGCTCGTAGCCGATGGTCGTATCCATCCGGCACGTATCGAGGAGGTTGTGGCAAAGGTGAAGAAGCAGCTCGACAACGAGATAATCGAGACAGGTAAGCGTACAGCCATCGACCTTGGCATCCACGGTCTCCACCCCGAACTTATCCGTATCGTAGGTAAGATGAAGTATCGTTCTTCATACGGACAGAATCTTCTCCAGCACGCCCGCGAGACAGCCAATCTCTGTGCTGTAATGGCTGCAGAGCTGGGACTTAATCCTAAGAAGGCTAAGCGTGCAGGTCTGCTCCACGATATTGGTAAGGTGCCTGACGAGGAGAGCGAATTGCCCCATGCACTTTACGGCGCAAAGATTGCCGAGAAGTATAAGGAGAAGCCGGAGATATGCAACGCCATCGGAGCTCACCACGACGAGATGGAGATGAACACGCTCCTCGCGCCCATCGTGCAGGTCTGCGACGCCATCTCAGGTGCACGTCCCGGTGCACGTCGCGAGATTGTGGAGGCTTACATCAAGCGTCTCAACGACCTTGAGGCCATCGCAATGTCTTACCCCGGCGTTACCAAGACTTACGCCATCCAGGCTGGTCGCGAGCTTCGTGTCATCGTCGGAGCGGACAAGATGGACGACAAGGAAACAGAGAAGCTCTCAGGCGAGATAGCCAACAAGATTCAGACCGAGATGACTTATCCGGGTCAGGTGAAGATCACCGTTATCAGAGAGACACGCTCTGTGGCTTACGCAAAGTAAACGAACATACACATTTATATATAGTAAATCCTCAAGCGGCTTACCACTGCTTGAGGATTTTTTTATTTCCATTGCTTTATGGTCCATACCACTACGCCCCACACACGGAAGTTGTCTGTGCCGTCAATGCGTATTGGTGAATAGTCGGGGTTGGCAGGTTGCAGTTCGATGTAGCCCTCCTCCTTGTGCGTAAGGTCGAGATACTTGATGGTGAATTCCTCGTTGACGTATGCCACGATAACGTCCCCGTCCGTTGGTTGCAGCGATCTGTCGATGACGGCAATGTCGCCTTCATTGATGCCTGCGTCCCTCATTGAGTCACCCGACACTCGTCCATAGAACGTGGCCTCAGGGTTCTTTATAAGGTCACGGTTGAAGTCGAGGCTGTCACGAAGGTAGTCGTCAGCCGGACTCGGAAATCCCGCCTTGATGTTAGGCGCCAGAGCCAGTGACAGCCTACTCAGCCATTCCCCCTTCAATAGTTTTATGTTCTCTATAGTGCCCGTCCCTGACGACGTGTTATTATCCTTTGCTTTATTCATAAATCAGTTTTCAAATATTATGTCTGCAAAGTTAGCAATTTTACTCTAATTTCCTAACAGTCCACAAAAAACGCCCTGCAAGTTTTTCTCCTTGCAGGGCGCTATAGCCTTAATTTTTTTATTCGCTGTCTTTTACTTCTTCAGGTTCTTCACAGCCTTACCGTTAGCGAGGCGGTTGATAACCAGACCGCGCTGAACCTTTGTGCGGTTTACGCGCTTTCCGTCAGTAGTGTAAGAAGCCACCACCTTTGAAGCCTCTGAGTTAGCCACACCCTCGATGCTGTTAGCCTTTTCCTCACGGTCGAGACACCATGTTACGATGTAGTCGTTTTTCTCGTCCACAGGCTTATAACCGAAACCAGTTACATAGCGGCCGTCAGGAGTGATGGCACAAGCTGTGTTGAGGTTTTCCTCGTCCATAGTGAGGAAGTCGGTTATTGTAGGATAAGCCTCAGAGAGATACTTCACCTCTTTCTCGCCGGCAAGGCAGATGACACCTCTTCTTGACTGTGTGTCCAGATCCTGTGTGTATCCAATGACAGTACCGTCGTTGGCAATGCCGGTAGAGTAATAGAATGTAGAGCTGTTTACGTCAGGGCAGTCGAGAATCTCAATCTCCTCTGTGTCCACGTTGAAGCGAGCCATCTTCAGGCCAGACTCGATGTCTTTGTTCTGGATGTTCATGGCAATCCACTTGCCGTTGGCGCTTACGTTTCCGCCCTCAAACCAAGCGTAAGGCTGAGCCTGATTAAGCTCGTAGCTTGCGTCGAGGAAGCGCTTGCTCGGAGTCTGTACAGAGTATGTCTTGCCGTCTCTGTTGCGTACCCAGAATATGAGCGGATATGTGGAATAGTTGTCAATGGCACCGCCTACGATAAGCGAACCGTCGTTGCTGATATAGTTGGCCATAAAGCCTCCGGTCTCGAAGCCGAGCCATTCGTCTGTAGGAGTGGGAAGATCCGCCTTCTCACCGTTTACGTATACGTAAGGCATCTGCTTGTACGAGGCGTCGTATGTTACGCCGCACTGGTATGCTCCGTCAGGAGTGGTCCATTTTGCGATGGCGTTCTCTTCTTCTGCGTTCTCAAAGATAGCAGTATACTTGCCAGTGGCGAAGTCGAAGTCAGCGGCTTGGCCTAAGATGCAACCGGCACCGACACCCTCGTTTGTTACAGAATAAATCTGAGCCTTGTCGTTATCCGTAGCTTCGTCGGTGCCAAGGTTAGGCGATACGAAGTACTTAATCTGGCCTTCCTTTGTGTCATAGATGAAGCCGCGTCCTTCAGTGTCGCATCCGCCGATGTAACGACCGTTCTCCGAAATACATCCACCCATCATCAGAGCGTTATCGGTGTAGGGCACGTAGCTGAGTTTCTGTGCGGAAGCGCCGCAGCAAGCAGCCATTACAAAAGCTGCAGAAAGTAAAATTTTCTTCATGTGTTTATACCTATTAAAGTTTGTAATTCATCTTTACGATGCGCAAAGTTACATATAATAAATGAGAAAACGGAGGTGTTGGCTGCAATTTATTGCTTTTTATACACTATATGGTAATAATGTGGAATATTTATGCACGTTTTCACTAACAATTCTTAATCTCTATTTTCTAACTTCTGATTCGGGCGTCTCCTGTTCTTCCTTCGGCATGTGTCCGGCTGACATGCTGAATTCGCATCCGCAGTAACGCTGGTTATAGAAGTTCCATTCCTTTATGAGGCAAGCCCTGCGTTCGGTCAGTCCGCCCTTGCGCCAGTTCTGGTCCCACCATATTACGTCATCGTAAGCCTCTGCAGCTGCTGTTCCTGCTTCGTTTATCTGTTCCAAGCTTTTCCATCTTGACGAAGCCAATGTGGTGGTTATCACGCTGTAGCCGTGCTTGTGGGCGTATTCTGCTGTCTTCTTCAAGCGCATTCGGAAGCATTTCAGGCATCTTCCTCCGCGTTCTGGTTCTGCTTCCAGTCCTTTCACGTGGCACAGCCAGTCCTCATGATCGTATTCCGCCTCCACCATCTCCAGTCCGAGTTCCTTAGCGTAACGCTGACATTCGTCTCGACGGATAAGATACTCGCTTTCGGGATAGATATTGGGGTTACAGTAATATATTGTGGGCGTTATGCCGTGCTGCATCATGCATTCCACAATGGCGGAGGAGCAGGGTGCGCAGCAGGCATGCAGCAACACCTTCGTCGACCCGTCGGGCACCGTTATCTCGAATTTCTTTTTCATGTTTCTGTTTTTTTGTATAATTTTGTAGGCACATTAATTCATTAAACTCATTCCTGACTATTATGCCAATCGTAAATATCACATCCCTGACCCATCCCGGAGTTGAAGTTTTCAGCTCTCTGACCGAACCACAGTTGCGCAACAGCCTCGGCAAGGACCGCGGGCTTTTCATAGCTGAGAGTCCCAAGGTCATTGATGTGGCGCTGCGTTCGGGTTATGAGCCGGTGTCGCTGATGTGTGAGCGCCGTCACGTAGAGGGCGACGCACGTGCCATCATAGAACGTTGCGGTGACATCCCCGTGTTTGTCGGCGACCGCAATCTGCTTGCTTCGCTGACCGGTTATGCTCTTACGCGTGGCGTGCTTTGCGCCATGCGCCGTCGTCCGTGTCCTTCTATTGCTGACATCTGCGGCGATGCCCATCGTGTGGTGGTCATCAACGGCGTTGTCGACACCACCAACATCGGAGCCATCTTCCGTTCTGCTGCGGCTCTCGGCATTGACGCCGTACTGCTGACGCGCAATTCCTGCGATCCTCTCAACCGCCGTTCCATCCGCGTTTCGATGGGATCCGTCTTCCTCGTGCCGTGGGCATGGACAGACAGTCCCGAGGCTGACCTTCGTCCGCTCGGCTTCAAGACGGTGGCAATGGCATTGACCGACAATTCTGTCAGCATTGATGACGCTAAGCTATGCGCCGAGGACCGTCTCGCCATTGTTATGGGAACGGAAGGCGACGGTCTGCCGCAGGAAGCCATCGACGCCGCCGACTATGTAGCCCGCATCCCCATGTCGCATCAGGTGGACTCGCTGAATGTAGCCGCCGCTGCAGCTGTAGCGTTCTGGCAATTGCGACGGCAAGCCGTCGAATTTTGAGTTTTGAATTTTGAGTTTTGAATTGTTCTCGGCTTCGCCTGCGATTTTGAATTATCCATTTTTGAATTTAGACTTTAAAAGTCACAATTGGATAATTCACAATGCGCCTTGGCGCACAATTCAAAATTCCTAACTCCTAATTCCTAACTCCTAAATCTTTCACTTCCTCTACGCCACTCACAAGCGAGTCGGTGCCGTTGAGCAGATAGAACCTTACTCTTACCACTCTGCCGAAGTCGGCGCTACCCTTTACTTTTACGTGTCTGGTCTTGCCGTACACCAGTGTGTCGCGCTTGGAAGGGTAGGAGACGATTTGCAGGAACTGTCTGTTCGATCCGTCTCCGACGTAATAGATGTCGGCACTGTCCTTTACGATGGCAGCAGCCTTTGCCGCAGCGTGTCTGCGTTTCGCCGCCGTTATGGTGGTGTCCTCCGGCTCAAACACGGATGCCGCCACCGTATCGCCGTCCTCGTACGACTTGGCGAACCTGCATCCCGTCATTGCCGATGCCATGAAAAGAATGGCAAGCAAAGGCACAATAAATAATATCTTCTTCATTTCTTTATATTTTAAACGCTTCTTCTTTTTTAATATAATTCTGCTTGAGAATGATTCGCCCACAGATTACGCGGATTTTCACAGATGCATCTTTAGATTATTCTCCCACGGATTCCACGGATTTTCACAGATTTTGATTACTTTGAGATTAATATTCGTGTAATTATAGAGATTTGTGTTCTCCTTCGCACCCAATATCCGTGTTAATCTGCGATATCTGTGGGAGATTCCCTCTGCAGCTTGAGATTTATTCTCCCACAGATTCCACAGATATTCACAGATTTTATATATCCCAGAATCCGTGTTCATCCGCGCTATCTGTGGAAAACTTCCCCGCACCCAATATCCGTGTTAATCTGCGATATCTGTGGGAGATTTCCTCTGCTGCTTGAGATTTATTCTCCTACTGATTCCACAGATTTTCACAGATTTTGTATATTCCAATATCCGTGCTCCTCTGTGCTATCTGTGGGAAACACCTTCGCACCCAATATCTGTGTTCATCTGTGCTATCTGTGGGAGATTTCCTCTGCTACTTGAGATTTATTCTCCCACAGATTCCACAGATTTTCACAGATTTTATATATCCCAGAATCCGTGTTCATCCGCGCTATCTGTGGAAAACTTCCCCGCACCCAATATCCGTGTTAATCTGCGATATCTGTGGGAGCCACCATCTGCAGCTTGAGATTTATTCTCCCACGGATTCCACAGATATTCACAGATTTTATATATCCTACGTGCTATCTGTGAGGGATTCATTTTTAAGATGTATATGTGGAAACCTGACGAAATCAATAGCCATTGACTTTTCTAACGATACTATCATTAATGTTATCTGTATTGAAATTAACAAGGATACCGACATGCTTTTTGGCGAGGCGAAGATAAGTAAGCAATTGCTTATGATGTACTGGTTTTAAATCTTCTACTGACTTCAACTCTATTATGACTGAGTTCTCTACAAGAATATCCATACGATAATCCACAGGAAGAACAGTACCATCGTAAACAACATCAATCTTTACCTGTTGACCTACATTCAAACCCTCTTTCCGTAACTGATAACATAAAGCTGCCTCATATACGGATTCAAGTAGTCCTGGTCCCAATGTGTTATACACCTTATATATAGCACCACGTATCTTAAAGGTTATATCATTCTCTTTCATCATGTGTATCTTGGAAAGGTTCTTTATTAATTTTTGCAAGCATCTGTGATTTTCTGAGATCTGTGGGAGATAGTCTCTGCTGTTTGGGATTTATTCTCCCACGGATTCCACTCTAAGTTTGCAGAAGAATACGACGCAGTCGCATAAACTGCAAAATGATCAA
>ERZ1026776.40-NODE-40-length-88990-cov-77.585855_pt1 | contig 88990 bp, 83 predicted proteins | sample MGYA00380125_ERZ1026776 | MGnify/ENA primary metagenome ERZ1026776 (study PRJEB33269, sample SAMEA4719761) | human gut metagenome | biome: human-associated habitat; feature: organic feature; material: feces | place: Cameroon | collected 2013-10 ...
CATACGCAAGTATGCCTAGCGCCACACCTATGATGGCGGAGTTGCCGGCACACATGCCGTCCATACCGTCGTTGAGGTTGGCTCCGTTGGATACGGCTGTCACCACAAAGATGGTCATAATCACGAAGAGAATCCAGCCTGCTGCCACCTTGTATTTGCCGCAGAAGCTGGTGATGTTGGAGTAATCCAGGTTGTGACCCTTGAAGAACGGAATCGTAGTCTTCAGCGATTTCCTTGCTTCTGCGCGGTGTTTCACCACGGTCTCCTGTCCCTGGCGTTCGATGGCGAGGTTCTCGTTCATCTTCACGTCAGGTGAAGCCCAGAGCACCAGACCCACGATGAGACCGATGCCCACCTGTCCCACAATCTTGTACTTACCCTTCAAGCCTTCCTTGTCGCGCTTGAAAATCTTGATGAAGTCGTCCATGCCGCCCAGGAAACCCAGCCATACGGTGGTGATGATCATCAGGATGAGATAGATGTTGCGCAGACGTCCCAGCAGAATCACCGGAACGAGGATAGCAAGGATGATGATGACACCACCCATAGAAGGCACGCCAATCTTCTTCACTCCAAACGGGTCGATGCTGGCATCGCGCTGGGTCTCAGTGATTTGCTTGTTTTTGAGATACTTGATGAATTTCTCGCCAAACCATGCTGAGATAACGAGTGACAATATCAATGCGAGCAGGGCTCGGAACGAGATGTAACCCCACATGTGAGAGCCTGAGATGCCCCACTGCTCTAAAAATCTAAAGAGATAATATAACATTTTTCTTCTTTTTCTTTGTTTTACTTTTGTGGAATGCCGAAGATGTCGCGAATCACCTCCTTGTCGTCAAAGTGGTGCTTCACGCCCTTAATCTCCTGATAGTCCTCATGTCCCTTTCCGGCTACGAGGATCACGTCGCCCTTCTTTGCCATCATGCAGGCTGTGCGGATGGCTTCCTTGCGGTCTACGATGCTGATCACCTTCTTCATCTGCTGGGCGTTGAGTCCGGCAAGCATGTCGTTGATGATGTCCTGTGGCTCCTCGAAGCGTGGGTTGTCGCTGGTGATGATTACCTTATCGCTCTGCTTTACGGCCTCCTGCGCCATCAGCGGGCGCTTGCCCTTGTCGCGGTTGCCGCCAGCTCCGCATACGGTGATTACTTCGCCGCCCTTGCCGTCGAGCACTTCGTGGATGGCGTTCAATACGTTCTCCAGGGCGTCTGGCGTGTGGGCATAGTCTACGATGGCGGTATAGCCTTCTGGCGACTGGATTGGCTCCAGTCGTCCGTTTACGCTGTGAAGGGTGCTCATCACTACGAGCACATCCTCTGGCTTCTTGCCCAGCATGATGGCTGCACCGTATACGGCGAGCAGGTTGCTCACGTTGAACTTGCCGATAAACTGTACGCCCACTTCTCTGCCGTCAATCTCCAGATACATGCCGCCGAAGTGACATTCCAGGATTCTTGCCTTGAAGTCGGCCATAGAGCGGGTGGAGTAGGTCTTCACGGTGGCCTTGGTGTTCTGCACCATAATCATGCCGTTCTTGTCGTCGGCATTGGTGATGGCAAAGGCGGTCTTTGGCAGCCCGTCGAAGAATGCCTTCTTGGCGTTGCGATAGTTCTCAAAGGTCTTGTGATAGTCCAAATGGTCGCGGGTCAGGTTGGTAAACAATCCGCCGGCAAACTGCAGACCTCCGATACGCTTCTGTGCGATGGCGTGCGAAGAGCACTCCATGAAGGCATACTCGCAGCCAGCTTCTACCATCTTGCCCAGCAGCATGTTCAGCTCTATAGGGTCTGGAGTGGTATGGTCGGCAGGAATCGCCTCGTCCTCAATGTAGTTGCACACGGTGGAGAGCAAACCGCACTTATGTCCGAACTTGCGGAACATATTATATAATAAGGTGGCGATGGTGGTCTTGCCATTGGTACCAGTCACGCCAACCAACTTCAGTTTTCTGGATGGGTCGCCATAGAAAAGGGTTGCCACCTTGCCTACAGCATCCTCGGTAGATGCTACCTGAATGTAAGTTACGCCCTCAACCTTCTCCTCAGGCAAGTCCTCGCACAAAACCGATTTTGCACCCAGTTCCAATGCCTTTGGTATAAACTTGTGGCCGTCAACCTGTGTGCCCTTCATGGCAACGAACAGGTGACCTTCCTTAATCTTTCGGGAATCGATGTTGATGCCCGACACCTCTACATCTACATCGCCGATTATCTGAATCGGCTCGATGTTTTTGAGCAATTCTTGTAACTTCATATAATTGTTTTTTATAAATTTACACCTTAATTATATATAGAGATTTACACCTTATTTATATATAGGGTGCAGAACTCAGCTCTGGATGCTATCGAGAGTTGAGTCCCGCTCTGGTTTAGTTGAGTTCAAGGGAGCATACGGCACCCTTCTTGACCGGAGTTCCGGGAACCAGACTCTGCTTGGTTACCTTTCCTCTGCCCACAATCCTGGTCTTGATGCCTCGGCTCTCCATGTTGAAGATGGCGTCTCTTGCGCCCATGCCCATCACGTCAGGCACGGTGCCCTTGCCGTATTGCTTCTCTCTGATGAGTCGGATGCTTCGGCTTCCAGAACGTTCTGCCTTGCCCCAGATAGGGTTTCCGTTGGCATAGCTGCCGCCCCAGTTGGTGTTGGTCTTGATGCCCAGGTGGGTGAGCACATAGTCGGCAGCAAGCACGTTGCCGTTCTTCACGTCGGGTACGAAGATGGAAGCTGAATCCTTGGCGTCCTTCACGTCGAGTTTCAGACTCTGCGCCATGATGCCTTCGGCGATGTCGTGGAACACCTTTCCACTCATGCTTCCTCCCGAAGCAGGCAAGCCCGATTTCTGGATGCACACGATGCAGCTGTAGCGCGGATTGTCGGCAGGGAAATAGCCGGCAAAGCTAACCAGATAGTTGGTTCCGCCGTTCTTGTATCCGCCGGCACCCTTTGATACCTGCGCCGTACCCGTCTTTCCTGCCACCTTGAAGTTAGGCGAACCAGCCTTCTTTCCGAGTCCCACGCTCACCACCTGTTCCAGGATGGTCTGCAACTCCTTGATGCTCTTCTCCTTGGCTATCTGCGGGCGCATCACCTCTGGCGGGAATTCCATGATGGTTTCTCCGTTCTTCACCACCTTGCTCACGAATCTAGGGCGCATCATCTTGCCGTTGTTGGCGATGGTGTTGTAGAAGGTGAGGGTAGAGATAGGTGGCACCTGCGTCTCATATCCGATACTCATCCATGGCAGCGAAGTCTTAGCCCAGTTGTCATACTGTCCGTGGCTGTTCTTGTGCGGCATGCGGATTCTTGCCGGGGTAGCACCCATCAGCGGAATCTTCAGGTCGTCGTGCAGACCGGTGCGGTAGATGCCCTTCACGAATTTCTCAGGATTGTTCCTGTAATGATCGTCGATGATGCGGCTCACACCGATGTTGGAACTGTACCACAAGGTCTGGGCAAAGCTCAGCATGCCATATCCGCCCTTGCGCCAGTTGTGGTCCTTCATGTCTCTGCCATACATCTGCCATACGCCGCAGCCCGTCTCCACATGGTAGGTGGTATCCACCACGCCGTCGTCCAGGGCCACGAGCAGCGAGGCTGGCTTGAACACGGATCCCGGCTCCAGCAGGTCGCTCACGGCATGGTTGTGAATCTCTCTGTATTCTCCATCGAAACATTTCTCCATGTTCACGATGGCCTTGATGTCGCCGGTAGGCACATCCATCACGATGGCTACACCCACGTTGGCGTTGATTTCCTTTAGCTCCTCGATGAGCGAACGCTCGGCAAGATCCTGCATGCTCACATCGATGGTGGTCACGATGTCGGCTCCGTCGATAGGAGGGGTATCGGTGATGTCGAGGAACTTGTTGCGCACCTTGCGGCGGTGCACGATACCGTTGGTTCCGCGCAGGATGGAGTCGTAGCTCAGTTCCAGTCCGAAGCGGGCGGTATCCTTGGCGCCGAACATGGCTCCGATGGTACGTCCGGCAAGCGAACCGTAGGTACGAGTGCGGGCATTATATTCCTCCCAGTGGAAACCGCTCTTGTAGGGCGACATGCGGAACACCGGCAGACTCTTCACCTCGGTGAAGGTGTTGTAGTCGATGCGGCTGCCGTAAATTGCCCAGTGGCGGCTCTTCTTGCCTCGCCCCTCTATCAGATTGCGCTTGAATTCCTCAGCGCTCTTCTCCGGGAATATCTTGTGCAGACCCTGGCAGATGGAATCCTGCTTCACATCCCACAGCGAGTCGTTCTTGGCGGTAGACAATGCCTGGAAGTCCATGAACACCTTGAACTCAGGCAGTGAACTCGCCATCAGCTGACCGGCGCAGCTCAGGATGTTGCCTCGGTTAGGCTTCACGGTCACGGAATCTTTCTTCTGTCGCTCGGCAACCTTCATCCAGTAGTCGTGCTTGGCAGTCATGATGTAGAATGCCTTGCCCACGATGGCAGCCGCTATCAGGGTCATGATGATGGCGATGGCGCTGTAGCGGGGCATTACTTTCTTATGTTCAAACTTGCTCATTCTTCGGGTACGTTAATGATGTAAGGAGGCTGGGTGGCGATGTGCAGGATGCTGTCTTTGCTGTGCTTCAGCACGTCGAGCACATTGCTCTCACGACTCTTTTCTGTTATCTGGCTGCTGGTAGACAAAGCCTTGTACTTGGTGTCTTGCAGCTCTTTTTGCAGTTGGTCCAGCTCGATAAGGTCCTTCTGGATGCTGTATCGGTTGGATATGTAGATGATGACGAAAAACACGATGAGCACAAACAGCCATATCTGCTTGCGTATGATTTGGGCGGTGAGGATATCGCCACCCAGAATCTTGCGCAGGGTAAAGCTTGCCGATCCCGAAGCCTCCTCTTCAATGGCCTGTTTGGCTAGAGCTGCCTTGAGCGACTCTTCGGGAGTTGCTTCCTTGGCTGGATCTTCGGGCGCTGCAGCCTTCGGCATCCCTTCAGGAGCTGTTTCTTCCGCCTGGCTGTTGACTATCTGTTTTTCTTTTTTTTCTTCCATTTTCTTATTTCTTTTCTGCTATTCTAAGTTTAGCACTTCTGCTTCTCGGGTTTCTCTCCTGCTCGTCGGCATCAGGAATGATTACCTTGTTGTTCACGAGCTTGAACGGAGTTTCTATTCTTCCGAAGAAGTCCTGTTCTATCTTTCCTTCCGGATTGCCCGCCTTCATCATGTTCTTCACGATGCGGTCTTCCAGCGAGTGGTAGGTGATCACCGAGAGCCTGCCGCCCGGCTTCAGCAGTTCGGTGGCAGATCGGAGCATCTCTTTCAGGGCATCCATCTCGTGGTTCACCTCTATGCGCAGCGCCTGGAAGAGCTTCGCCATCTCCTTCTTCTCTCGCTCGCGCTTGAAGAGGGGTTCCACGGCTGCCATGAAGTCCTTGGTGGTCTTGATGGGGCTGGTGGCTCTCGCCTTGACCAGGGCAGAGGCGATGCGGCGCGAATTCTTCAGCTCGCCGTAGAGGTAGAAGATGTCGGCAAGGGCTTCTTCCTCATATTCGTTCACGATGTCTGCAGCAGTCTTTCCGGCTCTCTTGTTCATGCGCATGTCGAGCGGAGAGTCGAAGCGGAACGAGAAGCCGCGGGTCTCGTCGTCGAAGTGATGGCTCGATACGCCGAGGTCGGCAAGCAGTCCGTCGAGTCCGTCAACGCCATAGTATCGCATCCAGTTTTTCAGGTATCTGAAGTTGGAGCAAACGAAGGTGAAGTCAGGATTCGCCACCACGTTGCGTTCGGCGTCGGCATCCTGGTCGAAGCTATACAGGTGTGCGCCCTCGCTGAGTCGGGAGAGTATCTCCCTGGAGTGTCCGCCACCGCCGAAGGTAACATCTACATAGATGCCGCCTGGCTGGATATTCAGTCCGTCAACGCTCTCTTTCAGGAGAACGGGTACGTGGTATGTTTCTGCTGTCTTAATCATATCGTCTTTTCTTCTTTTTCTTTATAAGTTTCTTATTTTTAACTCATTCCTCCCACGTGTATGTACCTATTTTACCACACGTATGTACCTATTTAAAAGGAATTCGGGTTCAAAGGTACATAAAAATCCCCACAAACTGCTACTTTTCCGTGCAAAATTTTAAAAACGGCTATAAAAAAGTTGTTTTCCCGCCTTTTGGGCTCTGCTGAACCCAAATGTCACGGAAACTCCGAAAACACTGTTTTTTGTCTTGATTTCTGCACGAATGATGCTATTTTATAGGAAATTTAGGCAAAAATGATATTTTTTTGGAAAAAATGACTCGTATTTAAAAAAGAAGAACTAATTTTGCACGTACTTATAAGTTTTAATGAACATGAGTGCTTCAATTGAGAAAACGATAGATATAGAAAAGATACTGAAGAGCAAGATGGGAAGCAAGGCGAAGTATGTGCCGGGTTTCCTGGTTTCTTGGCTTAAGAAAATCATTCACGAGGACGAGGTCAACAAGTTCTTGTGGGAAAGTCGTGGTCTTTCCGGTACGGAGTGGCTCACCGAATGCGTGCGCTATCTGAAGATGGATGTAGAGATTGTGGGCTTGGAGAATCTGCCGGATAAGAACGACGGAAAGCTCTATACCTTCGTGTCTAATCATCCGCTGGGCGGACAGGACGGCGTGTGCCTGGGCTCCATCATCGGAAAGCATTATGACGGCAAGTTCCGCTATCTGGTCAACGACCTTCTGCTCAATCTTCCGGGACTCAAGCCTGTAAGCATCGGCATCAACAAGACCGGTCGGCAGAGCCGTGACTTCCCGCGCATGGTGGAGGCTGGTTTCCAGAGCGACAACCACATGCTCATGTTCCCTGCTGGCCTGAACAGCCGCAAGCAGCCTGACGGCAGCATCCGCGACCTGCCTTGGAAGAAGACTTTCATTTCCAAGAGCGTGGAGTATCAGCGCGACGTGGTGCCTATCCACTTTGGCGGGTGCAACTCAGCGCGATTCTATCGCATCGCCCGCTTCAGCGATAAGCATCTGCCGTTCAATCTCGCCATGCTTTTCCTGGTAGACGAGATGTACAAGAATGTGGGCAAGCATTTCCGCATCGCCATCGGCAAACCGATTCCTTGGCAGACCTTCGACCATAGCAAGTCGGCCACCGAGTGGGCACAGTATGTGAAAGATAAGGTCTACGAATTATAACAAAGCATTATAAGCAAAGCATTATAAGCATCGTAAAGCATAATATAGATTTATAGAATATAGTTTTTATATAGAGATAGAGTAGTATGGAAGAAGAAATCATCCAACCGATTGACCGCGAACTGCTGAAGAGCGAGTTGACTCCCGACAAGCAGCTTCGCATGACCAATAAAAGCCATAACGAGATTTACATCGTTACGGCAAATGACTCGCCAAATGTATTGAAGGAGATTGGGCGCCTTCGTGAAATCGCTTTCCGTGAGGCTGGCGGTGGAACCGGGAAATCGATGGATCTTGACGAATTCGACTTTGGCGACAACTGCTATAAGCAGCTCATCGTCTGGAATCCGGAGGCCAACGAGATTATCGGTGGTTACCGTTATCTGCTGGGCAGGGACTGGCAGCTCGACGAGAAGGGACAGCCAAAGCTTGCCACCAGCCACATGTTCCATTTCTCCGACAAGTTCCTGAAGGATTACATGCCTTACACCGTGGAGCTGGGCCGTTCGTTCGTTTCTATTGAGTATCAGAATGTTCGCAAGAACAGTAAGAGCATCTTTGCTCTGGATAATCTCTGGGATGGCTTGGGTGCCCTGACTGTGCTTTACCCAGAGGTGAAGTATTTCTTTGGCAAGATGACGATGTATCCATCTTACATCCGTCGTGGTCGCGACATGATTCTCTACTTCCTCAAGAAGCATTTTGATGACAAGGAGAACCTGGTGATTCCGATGAAGCCATTGAAGTTGGAGACTCCTGAGAGCGAGATGGAGAAGATTTTCACCGAGGATGATTTCCGTGCTGATTATCGCATTTTGAATCGTGAAATCAGAGAGTTGGGCTTCAACATTCCTCCATTGGTGAATGCGTATATGAACCTGAGTCCTACCATGAAGCTTTTCGGCACCGCCATCAACTATGGTTTCGGTGATGTAGAGGAGACGGGTATTCTCATAGCCGTGGATGAGATTCTGGAAGAGAAGCGTGTTCGTCACATCAACAGTTTCATAGAGGAGCATCCTGAGGCGCTGAAGATAACCAGTGGTGCCAACAAGATTTTCTATAAGGAAAAAGAATAAGAAACTTTATATGTCAAGGGCGTGTAGCCTTAACTTATGTGGGTTAATGGCTATTCTGCGAATATTGCCTGGTTATGGCAGGAAGTTGCCCCTTTTCAGGGCAATATCTTGCCGTAACTAGGCATTTTTTGCTTGGTGGCTGGATGCTGTAGAAAGCATATCTTCTCTGCTGTCTGATTCTTTCTGTTGTCTTTCTCTCCAGGCAGTAGGGGTGCAATCCTCCTTCTGCTTGAAGATGCGGTAGAGATGGGTGCGGGATGAGAAGCCGCATTCGGCAGAGATGATGTCGTTGCTGAAGTCAGGACAGGTTTCCATCATCTTCTTTGCCGCCTCGAAACGAATTTCACTCAGCCAGATTCTGAACGTAGATTGCAGAATCTTGTCGAAATACTGAGTCAGCTCATACTTCGGAATCCTAAGCTGATGAGATAAGGACAGCATGTTCACCGTGCTGTCTTTGTATCCCATTTCTTTGCACCATTTATCCAGACATCGCTGTATAAACAGTTGCCGTTCATCAGTAAGGGCTTCCGTCATTTCATCATTCAGCTCCTCCAGTTCCAGCTTCGTTTCAGGGTCGTTTTCATCAGACAGTCCTTTGCTGATAGCTATTTCCAGAGCAGCCATCTTCTCCTCTTCCTTATCAAGGAGTTCTTCGGTAGGGGTATAGTTGTAGCCCAGTGCTACGAAACTGAGGATGAAGAAGAAAAAAGAAACCAGTCCGAGAGGTCCCACGATGAATAGCAGTTTGGTGTTGAGGATGGCAAATAGCGTGATCAAGGCTGTAAACATGAGAATCATGACGCTGGCACGTGCGTATCTCACGTATGGCAGGATGTCAGTGGCAGCCATCGTCTCCAGCATGTTCTTTCTCTTGTTCATCTCCTTGATAATCATATAGATGCAATATACTACATCGCCTGCGTAGAGAGCCAGCATCACATAGAGCCAGCTTCCGATGTGCAGACCGTTGCAGAAGTGGACGCCTGCCAGGAAGGTGGCGAGGATGGCTGCATAGACGCCTCCGCAAATCAGATTCATCTTTTTGCGGTTGGCGTGGGTGGCCTCTATGTTGTAGATGCCCATGGCTATGAGCGTGAAGCAGGGGGTATAGACCAGGATGTTGATGATGGCTCCCAAACCATCGTCTGTGGCTCGGAATCCATAAATCATCTGCATCAGGTATTGTATGGCAAGTCCAAGCATGGCTACGAAAATCAGCCATCTTGAACGCTCATATCGCTTGTTGATCCATTTTACATGCAGATGGGTGAATGCCAGGATTAGGGCATTGATTACCATGAAGATGAGGCATGCAAACTGCAGCAGAAATAATGGTTTCATATTGTCTTCTAAAAATTCGTTTCATCACCTTATTATTATGATTATTTCCTGTTGGTGAATCTGCTTGCAAAAGTACCACTTTTTTTGCAAATGGCAATACAATTTAACATAAAACTTTGCGAATTCTCGTAATATCTCTCTTTTTTTGATTTGCAGATGAGATGATGCGAATTTCTCTGCATGCCTATGCAGGGCTCACTTGCTAATCACTCAGCAGATACCACAGGTTCTGCAGGATGATAAGCGTTAATCCCAGGAATAGGTAGATATAAAACTGTTCCCGCTTGATGAAATCGGCAAGGCTGAACTCTGCCTTCCAGTGATTATCAAGATAGTTCTGGTACTCACGTATCATGGCATAGAATATGATGATGCCCGATATGAGTATGGATACTCCTAGAATGAAAATTGTGAATTCTGCTGTTGTCATTGTTTCTTGTTTTTATTTCTAATCTTTGTTTCATGCTGCAAATATAGCATTTTTTTTCGAAACTAGGTGTCGCATTCCTATGTTCATGTGTCTACTTCCTATGTTCAAGGTGTCGCATTGGTACCAATGCGACACCTGAATTAACATAAAGATACATATAAATACTTATTTTAGCGCAGTTTTAAAGTGGCTCCATTAGAGCCCAGATTTCTGTTTTTGGGGTAAATTGTCTTATTGTGTCAAAGAAAAGGCAGCAGAATTTTGGTGTTGTCTTATACGATAGGCAGGCTGATGCCATTTATCTTCTGATAGATGTCTAGGGCATAGATATCCGTCATGCCGCTGATGTAATCCAATACGGCCATGAGACGTTCTTCCAGACTCTCGTTCTCGATGTCGTACTGGCTGCTTACCCGGCGCAGAAGCTGCTTGGAGTAGAAACGGGACGGGTTGACGGCGGCATCGATGAATACCTCCATCAGCGTAGCCATGATCTTGTAACCCGAAAGCTCGATGTCGAGAACGGGCTTGCTGGCATAAATCTTCTTTCTCGAAACCTGGGTACAGGTGATGTAGGCATTGCGCTCGTGCTCCGAGATGTGGTCGATGAGGGCTCCCTCGAAGGTGCCGGCAAGAATCTCTTCCTCGTGGTCGAGGAATGCCTTTACGCATTCGTTCTCCAGTTTGCCTATCACGCAGGCTCTCATGTAAACCACCTGCTCGTTTTCATCGGTCAGTTCCTCGTCGATGATGCGCTGGCGAATCTTGTTTTTCGTGGTTTCATCGAAGAAGCCGAGCAATAAATCGGCGGTTTCATCGAAGGAAAGAATCTTCAGCTTGTGCGAATCCTCGATGTCCATAATCTCATAACAGATGTCATCGGCTGCCTCTACCATATACACCAGCGGGTGGCGGGCGTACCTCAGCGGTTCGCCTTCGGCAGACAGACGGCGGATGCCCAATTCATCGGCAACCTTCTGGTAAGTAGCCGCTTCCGACGTAAAAAAGCCGAATTTACCGTGGTCGCCAGCCAGACTGCTGGCAAAAGGATATTTCACGATGGCGGCAAGCATCGGATAAGTCATCACAAATCCACCCTGGCGACGGCCCTTGAAGCGGTGCGTCAGGATTCTGAAGCCGTTGGCATTACCCTCGTAATGGGTGATATCATCCCAAAACTCCGATGAAACCGCCGATTTTAGGCTCTGGCCTGCTCCTTCACTGAAGAAAGTCTGGATGGCTTTCTCGCCGGAATGGCCGAAGGGAGGATTGCCCAAGTCGTGTGCCAGGCAGGCTGCGCTCACGATGGTTCCTATCTCTTCGAAGAGGGTATCCTTCAGCTCCGGACGCTTCTGGATGATGTGGCGGGAGATGTCGTTGCCCAGCGACATGCCCACGCTCGATACTTCCAGACTGTGGGTGAGGCGGTTGTGTACGAAGATGCTGCCCGGCAGCGGGAATACCTGCGTCTTGTTCTGCAGTCGGCGGAACGCCGACGAAAAGATGAGGCGGTCGTAATCGCGCTTGAATTCAGAGCGATCGTCGTGGCGTTCGGCATGCTTATGCTCCTGTCCGAAGCGCTTGTTTGATATGAGTTGTTTCCATTCCATAATCCATCTGCTATATAAGTGATTCTTACTATCCTTTCATTTCTGATGCGCAAAAATACATGAAAGTGCGCATAAATCAAAATAAAAAACAATAAATTATATCATTTTCACTTATAAAATGCGATTATTCGCCTAAAAAGCAGTATTTTTGCAGAAAATTCTAGAATTATGCTGAAAGTAAAGATTATCAATAAGGGGCATCAGCCTCTCCCTGCGTTTGCCACACCTCAGAGTGCGGGCATGGACTTGCGTGCTAACATCGACGAAGCCATCGTGCTCCATCCTATGGAACGCCGACTGGTTCCTACGGGTCTTTTCATGGCTCTGCCAGTGGGTTACGAGGCGCAGATACGTCCGCGCAGCGGTCTTGCCCTGAAGCATGGCATCACCGTGCTCAACACGCCGGGCACCATCGATGCCGACTATCGCGGCGAAATCATGGTGCTGCTCATCAACTTCTCGCAGGAAGACTTCGTCATCAACGACGGGGAGCGCATCGCCCAGATGGTGCTTGCCAAGCACGAACAGTGCGGTTTCATCGAGGTTGAAGAGCTGGATGAGACCGAGCGTGGTGCCGGTGGATACGGACATACCGGAGTGAAATAACATCAGAACAGAACATTAAAAAATAGAGAAAGCGAAAGGGAAAGATATCGTGAAGAGAATTTATGGAAATAAGGGCTTCTGGGTGGCTGTGGCGCTGGCAGGCGTGATGGCCTTGCCTTCGTTGGCCCGTAAGAAAAAGGTGCAGCCAGCGAAGCAGCAGACTGTTTGGGTGGATTCGCTTTCACCCAACGACCGCAAGCGATTTGAATACTTCTTTACCGAGGCGGCACGACAGCATGCGGCGGGCAACCTGACTGCTGCCTTCGATCTCTTCGAGCATGCCCGGAAGATAGACCCTCGTGCGGCTGAGGTATATTTCTACCAGTCGCTCTATTATACCCAGTTGAAGAAGGATTCCCTGGCGCTGGAGTGCATGAACAAGGCCATCGCCCTGAATCCCGACAACCTGACCTATGCTGAGCGCCTTGCCCAATATTATATAGGTATGGGACAATACGACAAGGCCATCGGTTCTTACGAGGCACTCTATGCCAAGAACCACAGCAACACCGATGCCCTCCGCATCCTGGCGCAGCTCTACCAGCAGCAGAAAAACTACCGCATGATGCTCAACACCGTGGGCAGACTGGAGACGGAGGAAGGCGAGAGCGAGCAGCTTACCCTGACAAAGATGCGCATCTACGAGATGATGAACGACCCGAAGGCGGCTTACAACGAACTGAAGACGCTGTCGGAGCAGCATCCCCTGGACATGGTGTATAAGACGATGCTCGGCAACTGGTTGATGCAGCACAATCGGCAGAAAGAGGCATTCAAGTATTTTACCGATGCCCTGAAGGAAGAGCCGGACAATGCCTACGCCCAGATGTCGCTCTACGACTACTATAATGCCACCAAGCAGGAGGAACAGGCGCACCAGATGCTCGACAAGATATTGATGAGCAGGAAGACGGATACCGAAACCAGGATTATGATGTTCCGTTCCTATATCCAGACCAACGAGAGTGAGGGAGGCGACTCTACCAAGGTGCTCGCCCTCTTCAACAAGGTGCTCAACCAGCCGGAACCATCATCTGAGGTAGCCGAGTTGAGGGCTGCCTATATGAGTTTGAAGCAGATGCCTGCCGATACGGTGAATGCGGCATTCCAGAAGGTGCTCGACATAGCACCGGACAACGTGAACGCCCGCCTGCAGCTTATCCAGAGTCTCTGGAACCAGCGCAAGTATGGCGAAGTCATTACCCAGTCGCATGCAGCCCATCAGTATAATCCCGAGGAAATGGTTTTCTACTACTTCGGAGGAATGGCGTATTATCAGAAGAACGACGAAGACCATGCACTCAACGAGTTCCGGCTGGGAGTGGCGCAGCTCAACGAACAGTCGAACAAGGATCTGGTTTCCGACCTCTATGCCGTGATGGGCGACATCCTGTATAAGAAAGGAAGAACAGAGGAGTCGATGGCTGCCTACGATTCCTGTCTGCAATGGAAGGACGATAACGTGATGGCGCTGAACAACTACGCCTACTATCTGAGCGAGCAGGGCAAGGACCTGCACAAGGCAGAATCGATGAGCTACAAGACCATCAAGGCGGAACCGAACAACGGCACATATCTTGACACCTATGCCTGGATTCTGTTTATGCAGGAACGCTATGCTGATGCCAAGACTTATATCGATGCAGCGCTGAAAAACCGCGATTCCACCGAGAATAACAGTACGGTTCTTGAACATGCCGGCGATATTTACGCCATGAACGGAATCACCGATGAAGCCGTGGATTTTTGGAAGAAAGCCCATACCGACGATAACCCGTCGACTACGCTTGATTGGAAAATAAAGAACAAACAATATATCTCTGAAGAAGAATTCCGGAAAAGGATGAATCCGGCTGTAGCCGAGGTGAAGAAGCAGAAAAACACCGGCAAGGCTACGGGCAGAAAAACAAAAAGAGGTAGAAAGAAATAAGAAAGGATAAGAAGAAAATGAAAGTGATGAACAATTTGAAGATGGCAGTGGCTGCCGTGGCTCTTCTGCTGATGGCTTCTTGCGGCTCTACCAAGAAGATGGAAGGAACGGGCAAGGTGAATGCCCAGAACAGGAAGACCGAGACCAAGGCTGCGGATGCAGCAGAGGTGGCTTCGATGAAGAACCTGGCTTTTGTGCAGAAGGTTGCCGACAACCAGGTGTATGCCAAGAACATCGTGGGCAATATGACGTTTAATCTGCAGGCGGCAGGCAAGGACATCACCGTGCCGGGCAAGCTGAGCATGCGCAAGGACGAGGTAATCCGCATCCAGCTCTTTATCCCAATACTGGGTTCCGAGGTGGGAAGACTGGAGTTCACCCCAAACTATGTGCTCATCGTAGACCGCATGCACAAGGAATACATCAAGGCAGACTATACGCAGGTGGATTTCCTCAAGAAGCAGGGCATCAACTTCTATTCGCTCCAGGCACTCTTCTGGAACCAGTTGCTCGTGCCAGGCGTGAAGAAGGTATCAGATTCCGACCTGAAGAAATTCTCGGCAAATCTCGATGAAACCGCCGAAAATGTGCCTGTTTCCATCAGATATGGCAACATGAGCTACCAGTGGAAGGCGAATAGAAACAGCGGAAGAATCGCAGAAGCCAACGTTACCTACAAGGATAAAGGCAACGGCGATTCGCGACTCAACCTGAAGTATAGCGACTTCAAGAGTGTGGGCGTGAAGATGTTTCCTGCCACCCAGCGCATGACACTTACCACCATCCTGAACAACAAGCCTCAGGAGGCAAAGCTCAACATCGAGATGAAGAGCGTGAAGACCGATGACAAGTGGGAGGCGCAGACCGAGGTATCGGGTAAGTACAAGCAGATATCACCTAAAGATGTACTTGGCAAACTCATGAGCATGTAATCGCATGATTGCTGGAAATAAACATAGAAATCATTCCTATTCATCATGAAGCGAATCATATTATTCATATTGGCAATGACGTTCTCGCTGGCGCCTTTTGCACAGCATCATGTGCAGAAGAAACCTGCGAAGAAGACTGCCGTTGCCTCAAACAAACAGCACAACAGAAAAAAGCCGGCTGCCAAGGCACCAGCCCACAGGGGCAAGCAGCATGTGCAGGTTTCTACCAAGGCTCCAACGAAGGCAGAACGCAGAGCTGCCACCTTCAGCAATGCCAACATCAGGGGATTGCAGGGACAGCGTGCCAGTATCCAGAAGCGAATCAGGGAACAGGAGCAGGCGTTGCGCAAGAATCAGGCCGACGTGAAGAAGCGACTGGAAGACCTGATGGCTCTGAACGGCGAAATAGACCAGAGCCAGAAGAAGATTGATGGAATCCAGAAAGATATCCACCATATCGACGGAAACATAGGTATTCTGCAGGCGCAGTTGAAGACTCTTCAGCAGCAGTTGCAGGACAGAAAGAACAAGTATATCCGCTCTATGCGTTATATGAGCAGGCATCATACGGTGCAGGATAAGCTGATGTTTATCTTCAGCGCCAAGAACCTGACTCAGATGTATCGCCGCCTTTCGTTCATCCGCCAGTATTCTTCCTATCAGAAGGCGCAGGGACAGGCCATCCAGGCAAAGCAGAAGCAGGTGAACGAGAAGCATCACCAGTTGGAGAACGTAAAGGGACATAAGAACACCTTATTATATAAGGGCAAGCAGGAGAAGACGGCATTGGAAGGCAAGCAGACGCAGCAGAAGGAGATGGTGCAGGGACTGCAGAAGCAGCAGAAGACCATTCAGGCTGTCATCGCCGACCAGCGTCAGAAGGATGCGGCCATCAATGCACAGATTGACCGTCTGATTCAGCAGGAAGTGGCAAAGGCTCGTGCCCGTGCTGCTGCCGAAGCTAAGCGCAAGGCTGCTGCTGCCGCTGCAGCCAAGAAGCGTGCTGAGGAATTGGCCCGCAAGAAGGCTGCTGCCGAGGCTGCCGCAAGAGAGAATGCCCGCAGAATAGCCGAGGCGAAAGCCCGTGAGGCTGCTGCCGAGGCGGCAAGAAGAAAGGCTGCCGAGGAAGCTCGTGCTGCAGCCGAAGCCGCAAGAAAAGCCCAGGAAGAAGCTGCTGCCCAGGCGGAGGCGAAGGCGAAAGCCAAGGCGCAGGCTAAGGCGCGTGCTGCTGCCGAGGCTGCCCAGCGTGCTGCCGCAGAACAGGCGGCTCGTGAAGCTGCTGCCGAGCAGGCTGCAAGAAAGGCTGAAGCTGACCGCAGGGCTGCCGAGTTGAAGGCGAAGGCGGATGAGGAGCGTCAGGCACGCGAGATTGCTGCTGCCAAGAAGGAGGCGCAGGAGGCGGCTACCCTGAGTTCGGTAGACCGTATGCTGAATGGTGGTTTCGAGGCAAACCGTGGTCGTCTGCCGATGCCTATCAGTGGAGGTTATCGCATCGTGAGCCATTTCGGTCAGTATAACGTGCAGGGCTTGACGGGTGTTAGGCTTGATAACAAGGGTATCAACATTCAGGGCAAGCCGGGTTGTGTGGCTCGCAGCATCTACGATGGTGAGGTGAGTGCCGTATTCGGATATGGTGGCATGTGGAACGTATTGGTTCGTCATGGTGCCTACATCTCGGTATATTGCAACCTGAAATCGGTCAGCGTTCATAAGGGACAGAAGGTTAGTACCCGCCAGGCTTTAGGTGCCGTGGGTTCCGACAACATCCTCCAGTTCCAGCTTCGCAAGGAGACTGCCAAGCTCAACCCAGAGGCTTGGTTGGGAAGATAAATGCTAGAATGAACAATTTAGGTAGATAAGGAAAACCCTCTTAGATGGCAGCACCATCTAAGAGGGTTTCGTATTTTGCAATGGCATCGCGGATTTCGCTGATGCGGATAAACTCGTTGGCAGAGTGGGAGCGGGATGATTCGCCCGGTCCTAACTTGAAGGATGGAAAGTGCATTAATGCCTGATCGCTGAGGGTAGGACTGCCGAATGGCTTCATGCCCATGGCTACACATTTCTTAATAAGAGGATGCTCGGGGTCGATGCGTGATGATTTCAGGCGGAAGCTGTGTGCCTTCACCTCGCTCTTCAGGTGCTGGCAGATAAACTTGTAAACTTCCTCGTTGTCATAGAATTCGTTGGTGCGGATATCCACAAGCATCGTGCACTTATCTGGAATTACATTGTGCTGGGTTCCGGCATTCACCACGGTGAGCGTCATCTTGGTTGGTCCAAGGAACTCGCTCACTTTTTCGAACTTGTAGTCACGAATCCAGCGCATGTCATCCAGCGCCTCGTAGATGGCATTTACTCCCTCGTTGCGAGCAGCATGTCCGCTCTTGCCATGAGCTATCACATCCAGCACCATCAATCCCTTTTCTGCTACGGCAGGGTTCATACCGGTAGGTTCGCCCACGATGGCAAGGTCGATATGCGGGAGCAAAGGCAGGGCACGGGTGATGCCATCCTTACCCGATACCTCTTCTTCGGCGGATGCTAAATAAATAAGGTTATAGTGCTGAGGCTTCTCTGTCAGCATTCTGAATATCTGGAGAAGCGAACAGAGGCCGCCACCGCAATCGTTGCTGCCTAAACCATAAAGTACGCCATCTTCAACATCCGGTGAAAACGGGTCGCGTGTCCACGAAGCCACTGGCTTCACGGTATCGATGTGGGCATTGAGCAGCAGGGTAGGTCGGCTCTCATCGTAATGAGGGTCGATAATCCAGATGTTGTTTGCCTCACGCTGAGGCTCAAAGCCATAACTGCGGATGGTCTGCTCCATGATGTCGGCAGCATCCTTTTCGTTTCTGCTTACGGATGGGGTGGCGATGAGCTTTTTCAGCAGTTCCACGGCATCGCTAACATATTCTTCTTGTAGCATCATAATCTCTCTATTATTTGATTTTGGGGCAAAGTTACGAAAAAAAGAGCAGATTATGTGGAAAAAATATCTTTTTATTTTGTGTTCTTAACAAATTCTATTATCTTTGCACACATATTTATAAATATTAGCTTATGCAGATTAATAGTCATCTTTCAGTCCTGGTTCATGACCTCGCTAAGAAGTGGGGAGAGAAGCCTGCGCTTACTTTCAGAAAGTTTGGTAGTGACCAGTGGCAATCGGTTTCGTTTAACCTTTTCTCGTTGAGAGTGAAACAAGTGAGCAATGCCCTTCTCAATCTTGGGGCTAAACCACTCGACAAAATCGCTGTCTTCTCGCAGAACTGTGTGCATTACCTGTACACCGACTTCGGTGCATACGGTATCAGAGTTACCTCTGTGCCTTTCTATGCCAACAGCAGCGAGCAGCAGATTCAATATATGATTAATGATGCGCAGATTCGCTTCCTCTTTGTAGGCGAACAGGAGCAGTATGACAAGGCTCACCGTATCTTTGCCCTCTGTCCATCCCTGGAGCGCATCATCATCTTCGATTCCAGCGTGCGCATCAGTACCCACGACCCTGCTGCCCTCTATTATAAGGACTTCCTGAAGTTGGGTGAGAATCTTCCTCGTCAGACAGAAGTGGAGGAACTCTACAAGCAGGCAAGTATGGATGATTTGGCTAATATCCTCTATACCAGTGGTACAACGGGAGACAGTAAGGGTGTGATGCTGAAATACAGTCAGTATGCAGCTGCATTGAAGGCAAACAATGAGTGCGTGCCTGTTACCGAAAAGGATCGTGTCATTGATTTCCTTCCATTCACTCATATCTTTGAGCGTGGATGGGCATATCTCTGCTTGAGCGAAGGTGCCGAACTCATCATCAATACTTATCCTCATGAGATTCAGGAGAGTATGCGAGAGATGCATCCTACCTGTATGTGTAGTGTGCCACGTTTCTGGGAGAAGGTGTATATCGCCGTGAAGGCTAAGATGGACGATGCAGGTCCTATCCAGAAGAAACTTTTCTATCATGCCTTGGCTGTGGGAAAGAAGCGTAACATTGATTATATCGCCAACGGTAAGCGTCCTCCTCTGGCTCTGGAGCTGGAATATAAGATTGTCAACAAGACTATCCTGAGCATCGTGCGCAAGCAGTTGGGATTGGATAATCCTAATATCTTCCCTACAGCAGGTGCTTATGTAAGTCCTGAGGTAGAGGAGTTTGTACACGCCGTGGGTATCAATATGGTTGTGGGCTACGGTCTGACCGAGAGTCTCGCCACCGTATCTTGTGATCATCTCGACAAGAAGCACAGTCTGGGTTCTGTAGGTCGTCCTATCTCCAGCATTCAGATTAAGATAGGTGAGGATAACGAGATTCTTCTCAAGGGTCCTACCATCACTCCGGGATATTATCATCGCGATACCACCAATGCGAAGGCATTCGATAAGGATGGATTCTTCCATACGGGAGATGCCGGCTACATGAAGGATGGCGAGCTTTATCTGACTGAGCGTATCAAGGACCTGTTCAAGACATCCAACGGAAAGTATATCGCTCCGCAGCAGGTAGAGTCGTTGCTCCTGGTAGATAAGTTCATCGACCAGGTGGCTGTGATTGCCGACCAGCGCAAGTTCGTATCAGCCCTCGTCGTTCCAGAGTTCCGTCTCGTGGAGGACTGGGCACGTGAGCATCATATCGCCTTCACCTGCCGTGAGGACCTGTGTGCCAACGAGAAGGTGCAGAAGATGCTGATGGACCGCATCAAGATTCTTCAGCAGCACCTGGCTTATTATGAGCAGATTAAGCGTATCACCCTCCTGGCTCACCACTTCTCTATGGAGTCGGGCGAGCTGACCAACACCTTGAAGATTCGCCGCCCTATCATCAACAAGAACTACAAGGCGGAGATTGACAAGATGTATGAGGAGTAATCATAAAGTTTAAAGTTAAAAGTTTATAGTTCAAAGTTAATGATTACAGCTGACCAATTGAAGGATGTGATGGACAGAGCCGACGCTCTGCATCGCTATCTGAATATAGACCAGAAGAAAGTAGAATTTGAAGAGGAGCAGCTCCGCACCCAGGCTCCTGACTTCTGGGAAGACCCGAAGTATGCACAGGAGCAGATGAAGAAGGTGAAGGGCATACAGAAATGGCTCGATGGCTACAAGACCGTGCGTCTTTATGCCGACGAGCTGAAGCTTGCCTTCGATTTCTATAAAGACGAGATGGTGACCGAGGAGGAGGTGGATGCCGACTATGCCAAGGCCATCAAGGTCATAGAAGACCTGGAACTGAAGAACATGCTGCGCCAAAAGGAAGACCCGATGGACTGCGTGCTGAAGATTAACTCGGGTGCCGGTGGCACCGAGAGCCAGGACTGGGCACAGATGCTGATGCGTATGTACATGCGCTGGGCTGAGGCTCACGGCTACAAGGTAACCATCACCGATATGCAGGAAGGAGATGAGGCTGGCATCAAGAGCGTGACCATGACCATCGAGGGCGGCGAGTACGCCTATGGCTATCTGAAGAGCGAGAATGGCGTTCACCGTCTGGTGCGTGTATCGCCTTTCAATGCCCAGGGCAAGCGAATGACCAGTTTTGCCAGCGTTTTCGTCACCCCATTGGTGGATGAAACCATCGAGGTGTATGTTGATCCAGCCAAACTCTCGTGGGATACCTTCCGTTCGAGTGGTGCCGGTGGTCAGAACGTGAACAAGGTGGAGTCGGGAGTGCGCCTCCGCTATTGGTACACAGATCCTGATACGGGTGAGGAAGAGGAAATCCTCATCGAGAACACCGAGACCCGCGACCAGCCAAAGAACCGTGCCAAGGCATTGTTGCTCTTGAAGAGTCAACTCTACGACCGCGCCATGAAGAAGCGCCTGGAAGCCAAGGCTAAGATTGAGGCTGGCAAGAAGAAGATAGAGTGGGGAAGCCAGATAAGAAGTTACGTCTTCGACGACCGCCGCGTGAAAGACCATCGTACCAACTATCAGACATCGGATGTGGATGGCGTGATGGACGGCAAGATAGACGACTTCATCAAGGCTTATCTCATGGAATTCCCATCGGAAAATGAGGAATAGACAATTAGCAACCTAAAAATAATATAACTATGAGTGGAAATAAAGATTTAAGAAAAGCCAAGCATGAGGCTTACGAGAAGAAACAAGCCGCTAAGGGCGAAAAAGTAATCAAGTGGATATTTGGCACATTGATAGCTTTGGCTGTCATCTTTGCTATTTATGCTGCTTCAATTGCATAAGAGAAAATGAGTGGATTAGAGATAGAAAGAAAATTCCTCGTCAAGAAGGGCGACGCTTACAAGAGCGCCGCCTTTTCTTCTAGCCATATCCAGCAGGGCTATATTCCTGCCGAGGGGGCTACGGTGCGCGTGCGCACACGGGACGAGAAGGCTTACCTTACCATTAAGGGCAAGTCGGTGAATGGCGGAATGACCCGCTATGAGTTTGAGAAGGAGATTACGCTAGACGAGGCGCAGCATCTGCTGCAGCTTTGCCAGGGTGGCGTTATCGATAAGCGCCGCTATCTGGTGAAAAGTGGCAATCATACCTTCGAGGTGGATGAGTTTTATGGTGACAATGAGGGGCTGGTAATGGCTGAGGTGGAACTGGAGAGCGAGAGCGAAGCCTATGAGAAACCCGACTTCATCGGTATGGAGGTAACGGGCGACAAGCGTTTCTATAATTCTCATCTTCTGGGCAATCCTTTCTCGCAGTGGTGTGATACCTTGCCTGAGGAATATCGATAGAAAAAGTGAATAAACTGCCTTTTTTATGCGAAAAAGCATGCTAAAATGCATAAATATTACTAATTTTATGCTTTTGCTTTCAAATATTTCTATTATTTCAGAAATATTTTATAATTTTGCAGAATGTTATACGAAAAGTTAATGAAATTAGTAAGAAAGAAATAGAAAATGGCAGAATCAAATAGAGGAAGTTTTGGTAGCAAGATAGGAATGATACTTGCTACTGCAGGTGGCGCCGTAGGTTTGGGTAACGTATGGCGCTTCCCTTATATGGCTGGTCAGGAAGGTGGCGCAGCCTTTATCTTGGTTTATATCGGATGCGTACTCCTGTTGGGCATCCCTTGTATGGTTTCGGAGTTTATCATCGGTCGTCATGGTGCTTCCAATACGGCACGTGCCTATACCAAGCTCGCCAATGGAACGGCTTGGAAGTGGGTAGGCTACCTGGAGGTGCTCACGGGCTTCCTGATTACCGGTTACTATGCGGTGGTTTCGGGCTGGTGCCTGCAGTATGTATATGCCAGCATCATGGGCGAACTGCATGGCGACCCAACCTTCGTGGCTAATTACTTCAAGGAGTTTTCTGTCGATCCTATCCGTCCGGTGATGTGGACGGTGGCAATCTTCCTGATTTGTCACTTTGTGATTATACATGGTGTACGCGGAGGAATCGAGAAGGCATCCAAGGTGATGATGCCGCTTCTGTTCATCCTGCTTCTCATTATCGTGGTGTCTTCCTGTCTGTTGCCGGATGCGGGAAAGGGTATCGAGTTCCTGCTGAAACCTGATTTCGGAAAGGTGGATAGGAATGTATTCCTCAATGCTTTGGGACAGTCGTTCTATTCCATGAGCATCGGTATGGGTTGTATCTGTACGTATGCATCTTATTTCAGCCGACAGACCAATCTCCTGAAATCGGCGATTCAGATTTCTGCCATCGACTTGATGGTAGCGGTATTGGCAGGATTGATGATTTTCCCTGCAGCTTTCTCGGTGGGTATCTCTCCGGATAGTGGTCCGTCGCTTATCTTCATCACCTTGCCGAATGTCTTCAACGAGGCGTTTGCATCGATGCCAGTATTGGGATGGATTATCTCGCTGATGTTCTACGTGCTTCTTTCTGTGGCTGCGTTGACATCGCTGATGTCGCTCCACGAGGTGAATACTTCTTTCTTCTATGAGGAGTTGAAGATTGACAGAAAGAAGGGTGCCATGATTGTTACGGTATCTTGTGCCATCATCGGTGCATTCTGTTCACTCTCTTTGGGAGCTACGGATAAACTGTCGTTCGGCGGCAAGGCTTTATTCGATTGGTTCGACTTCGTAACGGGACAGTTGTTCCTTCCTACGGGAGGTCTTCTCACCTGTTTGTTCCTGGGCTGGTATGTTCCGAAGAAGGTGGTGAAGGATGAGTTTACTAACTGGGGAACCTTGAAGGGACAGGTATTCCATGTCTATCTCTTCCTGATCAAGTTCGTTTGCCCTGTTCTCATCTTCCTGGTATTCCTAAACCAGTTTGGTGTGTTCGGATAAGCAATTAGCCCAGGACGGCGCCCTGGGAATCAATGGCAATTAGTCATGCGCCCTGTAAAGGCAAAAGCATAAAAATCATAAGAAACTATGGAGAGTAGAGGAAATTTCGGAAGTAAATTGGGCGTCATTCTCGCCACGGCAGGTTCTGCAGTAGGTTTGGGAAATGTATGGCGTTTTCCTTATATGGCAGGTCAGAATGGAGGTGCCGCCTTCATCCTTATCTACCTGGTGTGTATCATCCTGCTGGGTTTGCCTGGCATGATGAGCGAGTTTATCATTGGTCGTCATTCGGCTTCCAATGCAGCACGAGCTTATAGCAACCTGGGTAAGCATAAGGCTTGGGGAACCGTGGGACTGGTGGGTGTCATCACCTCCATGATTATCCTGGGTTTCTATGCCGTGGTGGCAGGCTGGTGTCTGCAATATCTGTATGCCAGCATCATGGGTGGCGTTCATGGCGACCCGGAGTATGTAAAGACCTACTTCCAGACCTTCTCCTCCGATCCTATTCGTCCTACCTTATGGGCGGTGGGCTTCATCCTGCTTACCCATGCGGTGGTAGTAAGAGGTGTCCGCAATGGAATCGAGAAGGCATCCAAGATTCTGATGCCGCTGCTTTTCATTCTGCTCATCGTCATCGTCATTGCCTCCTGCTCTTTGCCGGGAGCGATGGAGGGTGTGCAGTTCCTCTTCCATCCTGATTTCTCTAAGGTGGATGAGAACGTGCTGCTCGAAGCTTTGGGACAGGCATTCTTCTCTCTGAGTCTGGGAACAGCCTGTCTGTGTACATACGCATCTTACTTCAGTCGCCAGACTAATCTCCTGAAATCTGCCAGTCAGATTGTGGTGATAGATACCGTGATTGCTGTATTGGCAGGATTGATGATTTTCCCGGCAGCTTTCTCGGTGGGCGTGCAGCCGGATAGCGGTCCGTCGCTTATCTTCATCACTTTGCCTAATGTGTTCCAGCAGGCGTTTGGTGATATGCCGGTGGCAGGTTACATCATTTCGGTATTGTTCTATGCTCTGTTGGTATTGGCGGCGCTCACTTCTACCATCTCCATGCACGAGATTGGTACGGCGATGATTTATGAGGAACGCAAGATGACCCGTTCCAAGGGTGCGTGGATAGAGACCATCACCTGCAGCATCATAGCCGTATTCTGTTCTCTTTCCCAGGGAGCAGTTCCGGGATTGGGCTTCTTCGGCAAGGATTTCCTTACCAATTGTGATAACTTCACGGCGCAGCTGCTGATGCCGTTGGCATCCATCATCACCTGTCTCTTCCTGGGCTGGTATGTTCCGAAGAAGATTGTGCGTGATGAGTTTACCAACTGGGGTACGGTGAGTGGCAGGTTATTCCCTGTCTTCCTCTTTATGATCCGTTTCGTCAGTCCTATCTGCATCCTCCTTATCTTCCTCCATCAGTTTGGAGTAATCTAGAAGATTTTAGAAGCAGACATAAGGTTGGAGCCTTTCTATTTCATCAGGTGGGAAATCCTTGAGGAGTTTCAACTCTTCCAGGCTTTTGATAGGACCTCTTTGTCTTCGGTAATCGCAGATTTCCTTAGCCTGATAGAAGTTGATGTAAGGATGATTGCGAAGCTGGTTGAGGGTAAGCTTGTTGATGTTGAGCCGGTGGATGTGTTCGGCATCAATCTGGATGAAACTGATGGCAGCTTCCGGGAAGCCGTCGATTTCTTCCAGTTGCTCGGCAGAAGCGAAGCCTCCAAGTTTATCTCTGTATCTTACGATGGTGCGTGCATAGTAGCTGCCGATGCCTGGAATCTTCATCAGTTCCGTGGTGTCGGCATTGTTGATGGCGATGTGTTCGCCCGTCTTTAACTTGTGGGGATAATTGTATACCTTGGATTCCCTTTCATCATACCCCCTATTATAATAAGGTGTATGTCTTCTTTCCCTGCGCTCATATCTTTCATTTCCGTAAAACTCGGAGGCTTGCTTGAAATCGTCTGCTATTCGGATGAAGGGGAGCAGGGCTTCGAAGGTTCTCTTGGTGATGCCATAAACGCGGGCAAAGTCGGATGGACGTGAGAAGGCTCCTCCTTTCTCTCGGTATCGGTAGATGCTTCTGATTTGCCAGCTCTTCAAACCCAGGCGCTTGAAGGTTGTAGAATCGGCAGTGTTCGGGTCAAAGGGAAAGAGTTCGTGCACCTTTCCTTCTTCCTGATAATACAGGGGATGCTGGGAGGTGGCTTGTTGGATAAGAGCCTGCTGGGAGGAATCACGTAGAGTGAGCGGTTGCTCGTTGATGTCTCTGGATGCTGACGCATCTTTTCCGTCATCGGAACCTCCGATGACGACCACAAGAGAAAGGCATACGATGAGAATGGCTAGCAAGGCGAAGACGGCTTGTCGGTCATTCTTGGAGAGGTAAAATAGGTCTTTTATGTTCATAAGTCCCACTTTTTGGTGAATAGTCGGGATTACTGGACTGCATTGAGTCCATTTCCTTTCTATAACACATTGATAATCAAGATGCCATATCTGATATTTTATACATTAGGTTCCGATTTTTCGCTCTCTTATAAGGTGTAGCAACCGCCTATATACTAGTCGGTTGCAACATGGAATAAGAGAGGGGGAAATCTTTTTTTATCGCTGTACGAAGTTTTGTGTCAGAAGCTGTACCTGGTTCCGTAGCCAGGTAATCTGCTCTGCCTGTTGGTCGAGCATCACCTTCTGGTTATTAATGACTCCCATCAACACATCCGGACTGCTATTGATGTTGACAGTAGAATTGCTGATGTGATGCACATTTGTCTTCTCTGACTTTTTATCCTCATACTCTTCATCTGAAAGAAAGAAGTCACCAATTGGTACCTCAAAATATTCAGATAACCTTTCAAGGTAACGAGAGTCTATATAGGTTCGGTCCTTAAAATAAGCCATCGATATGTGAGAGCTTTGACCGAAGACAAAAGCCACCATTTCTCCGACGGCTTTGCGCTGCTCATCGAGCAGTCTTTTCACTAAATTTCCGTTAAACATACTACAAAATCTATAAATGTAAGTTAAATAATACCGCAAATAAAGGATTTCTTTCCTAAAATTGCGGTGTTTTCAATAATTCTTCTTATATTTGCCCACAAATTTAGCAATTAAATTCGAGATATGCAAGAAAATGAAGTTAAAAATGGAGCATTAACCATAGAAGGTTATTATGCGACTCTTTCCAAGAAGGAAAAGAGTCAGCTCATTCAGTTTCTCATGACTAAGTATGGTTTCTGCTACAATACTGTACAACAGAAGTTGACCGGCAGGACCAAGTTCAATCCAAGAGATCTCTTGGTAGTAAAAACAGTTATAGATCAAAGCTTATGGAAAAGCAATTAGAATTTTTCGTGTCTCCACAAGGAGAAGTGTGTTTCTATGGCCATGATGGCAAGGTGCTCAGTTACGGTACTGAGCACCCGGATATCATTAACCACATGGCTGAGTTGATTAACCGACTTTACCCGGAGGCGTATAAGTACCTGGCAGACTTATACGCCAAGAGCAAGCCTAACAGACTCTATTACAGATTCCTCATTACAGAGCGTTTCATCCGTTGCAATCTGGGTTCCAACGATACACTTAGTTTCGATGTCGATGGTACCATTCTCCACCTGGAGAAGGTCAACTGTCCTCTCAGAGGTATATGCCCTAGGGAGAACATTGTCTGCAGCCCAAAGCAGAAGACTCCTTTCTTTCCAAAGGAACTAGAGGTAGCTAAGTTCTTTGCACAGGGCTATGTAGCCAGAGAGATAGCACAGAAATTAGGCAAATCCAAGAACACTGTCTCAGCACAGCTTCGCAAGATGACCAAGCGCCTAGGGCTGAAGTCAACAAGAGACATCATCAAGGTAGTTCATGAACTGAACCTATGATTTGCCATCGATGCTGCAACAAGCGCAACTGCATCAATGGCTCCTGGTGCAGTTGCTTTAAGATTTACGTGGAGTACAAATTTATTGTTCTATGCATATTTTATAAGAGACCAAAGTTATGAGGATTAGGATTAAGTTCTGGACAGACCGTGAGATTAGAGCGGCATTCGATAAACGGGGGGGCAAATATAAGGGCATCCTCCAACAGTTGATGATGGAGCGAGACTACGCTTTTCAGCGTCAGATTCGCTACTATGTCAATGTTGACATTGATAAGATCATGCGCAAATTATCTTAGTACTTTCTATTCTGAAAGTTCTTAGTTAATTTTGCAGCAAAAATATAAAGATATGATTAAACAAGAGATAGTAGATCGCATTATAAGTGATGTCTCCATTCTGGAAGTAGCCGAGAGTGAAGGCATTGACTTCAAATCCCATAAAGGCAACCGCCATTGGGCTTGTTGCCCGTTCCACAACGAGAATACTCCATCATTCTATGTGGATACAGGCACGAACTGCTGGCGATGCTTTGGCGCATGCCGCTCAGGCGGCAACGTCATCAGCCTCTACCGCAAGCTGAAGAATGGACTTCCGTTCCCGATTGCCTGCAAGGAGCTCGCCAAGAAATATCTCAACGAGGAGATTGAGGACGAGTGGCGACCAAGCAAGGAGGAAGAGGAGAAGCAAAAGGAGCAGGAGTCCCTGCGCATAGCTCTCAGCTATGCGCAGAGCTACTTCACAGAGTGCATTCAGGAGGTCAATCCCGCTGCCATCAAGGCACGTGAGGCTGTTCGCAAGCGATGGGGCAAGGATGCCATCGGTACTTTTGGCATCGGTTATGCACCGGTAGAAGGCTTCATTGCCTGGGCCAAGCACAAAGGCTTGGACTTCGATATCCTGGAGCAGGTTGGTCTTATAGGCACTGGTGAACGTGGCATGTTTCCTATGCTGCGAGACCGCTATACTATACCTATCTATGACAAGATGAGCAGGGTCATAGGTTTCACGGCTCGCACCATGTCCGATAACAAGGATGTCTGCAAGTACCTCAACCTCAAGAACAGTCTCGTCTATCGCAAGGATACATCGGTTTTTGGCATCAACTTCGCACAGAAGGAGGCGCGTCAAAAAGATAAGTTCTATCTCGTTGAGGGTGCTCCAGATGTGCTCAAACTGCAGTCCATCGGCATTCTCAATACAGTGGCATCACTCGGTGGTTCGTGGACCGAAAACCAGCTGAAGCAACTCTACCGCATCAGCAAGAGAGTAACATTCATCCCCGATGCCGATGAACTTAAGTCTGGTAATGAGTTCCCTGCAGGTACAGCCAATGTCTTTGCCAATGGCCGAGCTGCATTGCAGGTCGGTTTCACGGTCAATGTCAGGGAGATACCGATAGATTATCCGGCTCCAAAGAAGGAGGATCCAGACTCGTGGATTATTGACAAGGGGCACTTCTCGCAGATGCGTGAGGAGGAGTTTGTCTTCTGGTACTGCCGCCGCAGATACTGGGCAAGTCCGGAGGATATAGAGGAATTGACTACCGAGGATAGACTGGAGGCTATCAGCGACATCTGCTCGCTGCTCATGATGATCAGGGATGAGGACTTGCAGAACAGCTACCTCAGCACACTGATCTCCACCTACAAGCACAGGAGGGAGTGGATGGACACACTGAAGCGTGCCAAAGTTGCTAAATTGTCTGAGAAGCAGGAGGCTGAGCGCAAGGGCGATGCCAGGATGCTCAGAGAGTTTGGTTTTACCGAACACGACAATTGCTACTGGGCATACAACAAGGAGGGCAGTGAAGTGCAGTGGTCCAACTTCAAGCTGAAGCCACTCTTCCACATCAGAGATGACTTTAACCCTGTCCGTCTCTTCGAAATCAAGAATAACAGTGATGAGCCAGCACGTCTCATCGAACTCAACATGGACGAGATTACCTCTTCCAGTTCGCTTCGCAAGCGTCTCTTCGGCATCGGTGACTATGTCTGGATGGCCCGTGATGAGCAACTTATCAAACTGCTCGGTTATCTGGGCAGGGTTACAGAGACCGCAGACCCTATCAAGCAGTTGGGTTGGCAGCGGGAGGGTTTCTACGCATTCTGTAACGGAGCCATCGAGGATGGTTCCTGGATGCCTATCGATGACATGGGCATCCTGCGCTTGACCGCCGGCAAGTTCTATCTTCCGGCCATGAGCAAGCTCAATAAAGACAGCCGCGAATTATATGTGAGTGAGAAGAAGTTCCGGCATGAGAAGATGGTTGACAACCCGACAAGTCAGTCAGACTTCTTTGCCAAGGTAGTGCAGGTTTTTGGCGACAACGCCAAAGTGGGGCTGTGCTTCTATGTCGCCACACTCTTCCGGGACATCGTCATCAGTAAGAGTCGTTCCTTTCCGCTCCTCAATGCCTTTGGCCCGAAGGGATGCGGTAAGACCGAATTCGCTGCGACGTTGATGAATTTCTTCTATAAATATGAGACAAAGTATGAGCCGTTGTCTATCACCAACGCATCCATGCCAGCACTCTCCGACTATGTCGGAGGAGTTAGCGACGCCCTGGTACACATCGATGAATACAAGAACTCCATCACACAGAACAAGGTGGAGTGGCTCAAGGACTTGTGGAATGGTATAGGTCGCACCAAAATGAACATGGACAAGGATAAAAAGCTCGTGCAGGCCAAGGTTGACTCTGGCATCATCCTCACTGGCCAGGAGATGCCTACTGCAGATATCGCCCTCTTCAGCCGACTCATCTATCTCACTTTTGACAAGGGTGAGCATAGTCGAGAGGAAAAGCAGAACTTCGAGGAGTTGGAGCGCATGCGCCAGATAGGTGCCACCCACATCACTCTTCAGCTGCTGAAGCATAGGGAGCAGTTTCAGTCCTGCTTCGGCAATGCCTGGAAACAGGCATCTGATGATTTAGAGGAGCGTTTGGATGGTGAGAGCATCCTAGACCGAATCATGACCAATTGGAAGGTGCCGTTGGCAGCCTTCCTGGCCATCAGGGATTACATCGACTTTCCCTTCACATACGAAGACCTGTTGGGAGTTATTGTCAAGGGAGTCAAGACACAGAACAGCATGTGCAACACCACCGATGAGGTGGCTGGCTTCTGGAACATTGTCAATGCGGCTGTCCAGATGGGCGAGCTGAAGAAAGACCAGGACTTCAAGATCAAGACCTGCGGGACTTTGGCAACCAACAAACTCAAGATAGACAACTGGGCGATGCCTAAGAGCATCCTGATGATTCGCAAAGATATCACCATGGCGGTTTACCGCAAACTGGGCCGTCAGATGGATGAGAGCCTCCTTCCTAAGGAGTCTCTGTTGCACTACCTTCAGATAGGTGCCGACTTCTATGGTGCTACCAAGAACCCGGAGCGATTTGTCAAGTTCGCACCTAACGGTTTGCCTGAGACAGTCGAGAAGACAGACGCCAATGGCAACATCACGGGCCGTCAAAAGATATATTATAAGGATAGGCCACTCTGTTTTGACTATACCATGGTGTCAAACAGATATGGCATCGACCTTGATACAGAGATTGATGGTGAGCAGGCACAGACCAAGGATCCCATGGCCATGACAGATGCAGAACTGAAGGCCAATGGCATGCAGCCTTTGCCCTTATAGTAGGGATAAGTTTTTTGTTTAGATCATATCGATAGCCTCTAGGGGAACGTGGTTCCTCTGGGGGCTTTTTCGTGTATATAGGGGAGTGTGCCGAGAAGGTCACTGAGTTTTCACCGACCTCACACACACGACTTAAAATCCATGTGGCATTTGTGGCAATTGTGGCAACGTTGATAATCAGAGAGTTAAGAGCGTATGTGCTTGTGGCAATTCTGTGGCAATTTGTGGCAACGAGAGGAGAAGTGTGGCAAAGGTTGTGGCAATGTGGCAATTCTATTATATATTTGTGTCAATAAGAAAAGACTTATAATATTAGTAATCAAGCACTTAACATTTTTGCCACAATTGCCACAACCGAATTGCCACAAAATGGGTTCCTTGAATTTTAAATGCAACATTTTCCCTCAAAACAAGGATTTTTGGCATGAAAAAGATAACTTTTTCCTATAAACATAGGAATATCTCGATTATTTTTCCTAACTTTGCGGTGTTTTTAATTACAGAAATATGAGCAAATTCGTAGTTTATGTCGAGGTCGAGCCATACCTGAAACAGTGGCTCACCCATTCTTTCGGCGACCCCGTGGAGTTTCCGGTCAACAGCAACGAGAATGCTGTTCTGCGCCGGTTCATCACGAAGCGCCCAATCAGCAACCAACCTGAGAAACCTGGTGAGCGAGATGTTGCCATCTGCATACCATACTCTAAGGCCAAGAACCCGGAGACCTACAACTTTCTCAACGGTCATGCCAAGCAGGCACTCACCGAGAGCATCAACGACCTCTTTCGTCTTAACATGTGGTGCGACCTCGGAGACCTCAATGACATGTCGTGCAAGAAGATGTCTGCCTTCCGCTCCTGGTGTGTGCAGCAGGGCATCGATATTGAATTTGCAGAGACCATCCGCATGAAGTGGTATCGTATGCGCAAGGCCTATCAGGAGAAGGGCATCAATCTTTTTAATCTTAAAAGATGCAAAAAAGACGATTTTTCATAAAAAAACTCATCTACTCTAGCCCTGTTTTTGTTCAACACCGAACAGGTGCGAACAGATGCGAACAGACGCGAAATATTCCACAGCTTATGAACAGACTCAGTTATATCTGCCAAGTGCAGCGCATACCAGTCAGTGAGTTGCCTTTTGATACACTTCTGGGCAATCTCACATTTGATATTCCGGAGAGCTATGATTGGCCAGTCGTTAAGTGCCAGAAGCCTGCCAAACTGGAAATAACAGACAAAATTGAGGATGGTGTGCGGTTTTACACCCATAAACTCACCTTCCGTACATGTCGCGAAGACCTGGACATGAGGGGCATCTACGCCTATCTGGTCACCACCATCGAGGGCAAGCGCTATCTCATCGGCAACGGGGAACGTCCATATCCTATTATAAATATGTCAGATGTTCACCCCGATTCCCTTGCATCTTCAGCCATGGTCGAATACACGGTTCAGTGGGGGAGCACCCGAAAAGCACCGTTGATAGCCTGATTTACGTATTTTTTGGTTGGCAATTGCCATATTATCTTTGCATCAAAAAAGATAAGCGCATGAAATACGGAATGATGATATGCGGTACCATCGGCGCTGGCTACGATTGGTGGTCGGGCACCTACGGTACACGTTCCAAGGATGTCAAGGCCTACCTTGACGCTCATCCAGACGAGGAGGTGGACATTGCCGTCTCCTCGCCGGGTGGTTATGTTGATGAGGGCTTGACCATCTATCAACTTATCAAGGATCATGGACATGTCAACGTCCACATCATGGGCATGACCGCTTCCATCGCCACTGTCTTATGCATGGGAGCCAAACATGTTGACATGTCAGTCGGCAGCACCATGCTCATTCACAATGCCTCCACAGGAGTCACGGTCTGGGAGTCTGCCAACAAGCAGAAGCTTGACGAACTCATCAAGCAGTGGCAGAAGCAGCGCGACGACCTCGACACCATCGACAAGGTCATCGCTTCTGTCTATGCCAAGCGATCGGGCAAGTCCAGCGACGAGATGCTGAAGCAGATGGGCAAGGAGAATTGGTTGAGTCCGGAGCAAGCTTTAGAGTTGGGCCTCGTAGATGAGGTCAGAGACCTTGATGACGAGGACAAGAAGCGTCAGACCAATCTCTCCAAGCGCTTCACCAACGCTTTCTGCTCCAACATGGGTTTGCCGCCATTGCCGGGAGCGACCGCTGATGAGCCGTCCAAAACATTTCTCGAGAAGGTAGCCGCCTCTCTCAGGGAAATGTTCAAGAATAATTCACAAATATCAAACATGAAGAAGAAATTCCTCAATCTTCAGACCCTCCTCAATCGCAAGGAGGATTTTGAGGTTAGCGATGAGAAAATTACTCTCACCGATGCAGAGATGCAGAAAATCGAGGATGCTCTTGCCCAGAAACAGAAGGACTTGGATGACAAGTCTGCTGAGCTCGACAAAGCCAGCCAGGAGGTCAAGGACCTGAAGGCGAAGGTTGAGCAGAAGGACAAGGATATCCAGGACAAGGATAAGGAGATCAAGGACCTCAAGGGCGCACCGGGTTCTGATACCCATGATGACGTCACACCGGAGGTTGACAACGTTGACGATGGTGAAATATTCAAAGCTTTGAAGCAGATCTTTTAAAAATGGCAGCTTTAGACAATACAATTGAAATTACTCCTGATGTACTGAAGACCAGCTTCGCGAAGTACCGCAAGGACATCATTAAGATGCCGGTACGCGCTCTTGACGAGGCTGCAAAATTCATGAGCCGACGCGTGGGCGTTCGTGGCAAGGAGACTGTCGGAGAGCTCGCAGGCGACATGGAGCTCGGGCCATACTCTCTTACTCGCAAGGATGAGAATGGCGTTACCATCACAGGCCGTACCCTGGAGACATTCCTTGGTTCATGCGTCAAGCCTTTTGAGCCAAATAATGTTCGTGAGTCTATCTATGGCTCCAACGTATTCCAGGGCGATGCGCTCAAAAAACAGCCAATCACCAAACTGATTGGAATGTTCCTGGCAGGCAAGATAGGTGAGGCACTCTTCAAGAACCTCTTCACCATGAAGCGTAACCCAGCTGGCTCTGGTACCGCAGACCTCGCTGATGGTTTCAAGACCATCTCCGATGCAGACATCAAGGCCAAGGCGATTTCAGTAGAGAAGGGCAACCTCTTCAATACAACCGCGATGACTGGTGTCAACGCTGTCGATGCTATCGAAGGATTCTATGATGCTGCCGATGAAAAATTGAAAGGCATCAGTACATACATGTTCATGAACAGCCATGAACTCACGCTCTACCGCCGCTGTTATCGAGACAAGTACGGCACGGTCAATTGGAACAATGAGTTCAACCACAACAAGTTGGATGGAGCCAGCAACTGCACCCTTGTGGGTCTTGACAACGTTCCTGCGGGCTACAAGATCATCACTCCAGGAAGCAACATGCTCATCGGTTTGGCCGCCGAGGGCGACAAGGCGAACTTTGGCGTAGAGAAATCTCTTGACTCTCACTTCCTGGTTGACTTCGTGGCAACCATGTACTTCGGTACTCAGTTCGAGTCGATCTCGAAGGAGCGCATCCTCTTCGGTTACGACACTATCCCTGCAGAGTAAGGGATAGCTGTCCATGGTTATACATTATATTATATATTGATATATGGCAACAAAGAAAACATGTGCTTCTACCGCAGACCTTTATGAGGATGTGTTGAAGTGTCCTGGTGAGAAGAGACTGCCTGGTACCAGAGCGTACGGCTTCTGGATTCCACGACGTTACATCACCAAGTTTGCAGAGCCACAGAAGGAAACAGCTACCTCACTCAAGGATTATCTCGTAATCAAGGATAGCCACACGATTCAGGCAGACAAGGTCTGGATTAAGATAGCCTTAATCTCAGACAAGAGTTCCTTCTCGCCAGAGTCACAGGGTGAACAGGGTTGCAAGACCATGAATAATAAGGCTACACTCGTCATTCCTGGTACTGAAGAGGAGGCGTCTGCCTTGTCATCACTGCTTCTCAATGAGGATGGCATCTTTATGCTGCCCGAGCGCAACGGAAAGCTTCGCCAGTTTGGTGACGAGACCTTCGAGGTCAACGTGACACCTTCACAGTCTTCTGGTGCAGGCATCGCAGACGAGACCAACACCACACTGGAGATCTCTGTCAACTGCGAGACCATGCCTCCATTCTATTATGGTACCCTCACAACTGCTGAAGGAACCATCAGCGGCAAGGATTGCAAGCCAGTGACGGTAGAACCTTCAGACAAGGGCGAACAGCATTAACAAAGGGTACTTTATTTCCAGAATAACTACAATCGGTGGCGGGGCGATGCTTACATGAGCTCGCCTCGCCATTTTAATTTTCTCATTTTTATGAATGATCCGAAATTCACTGAAAAGTTAAAGAAGTGGTTTGACTGCGAGCATACCGATGCCAACATCAGGGAGGGAGCGCTGCTCCTCCTTCAGATGAATAACAACCGCCACCTCAACCAGCTCATCAACTTTGACCCTCAGGGCAAACTCGAGTTGCTTAAATATGAGCTGCAGAAGCATCTCAACTATCGCATCGAAGGCATGACCATCGATGATGTCCGAAACTATGACAAGGCAGTCACGCCAGTTCTTCAGACTGCGGTTGACAAGACATCAGAAGCAGACAAGATAGCAGAGCAGCTAGCTCCTCATCTTCCGGTCGTGGAGTCGGAAAACATCGATTCCATCGTGCCTTCTGCCATCGTAGCCAAGGGCAAACGAGCAGATCATGACCAGTTGCCTGACAACATCCAGGCTATCTGGGATAACAACTGCGCTCTTTGGAAAAAAATCAAGGAACACTTTGAGGCTTGCAAGGCTTACGACATGTCATGTGACAGATACGAGGGCTTGCATGCTGCTGACGAAGACTTCAAACGTATGCTCCTTACACTCAAGGAGGAGTACTATGCATACAAGCAGGCCATGGATGTCTACGACCACGCCCAGCCGGGTGAGGGCGGTGAGCAGGCACAGGCTGATACCAAGACTGAGGCTGCCATCACGGCAGGTCAGATCAGCAACGCCCGTTCCTACATTACAAAGAACCTCGACAAGGTCATAGGCTTCCAGAACAGTGGCGATACTGCCAAGGCTGCCGAGTGGCGTGCCAAGGTGAATGAGCGTGTGCAGCTCTTGATTACAGCCAAGGCTGAAATCACCGCTGATACCATCGCCAAGCTTCAGCAGGCGGGCATAACCGTCAGCGAGGAGCAGAAGGCAGAGGAGACTGGAGACCATGAGGTCAACACAGATACAGCAAGTCCTGAAGCCGCTTCAGCAGAGTAGCTCGCAGGTCTTCCTTGGCCAAGGTCTTCACACCCTTGGGCTGTTGGGGTGGATTCTGGAGCAGACAGGTGCAGCGCACATTGCCGTCACCACCTTCTCCACATCTGATGCCTTCCTCTGTGGAGTCATCAACCTTCGCAAGCGAGGGTTGATTAACTCCTCAGTGTTAGTGGCTGACATTAAAGCTTCAAGTAAAACTTTAAAGCTAAGTCGCTTGATGACAGAGGCTTTTGACTCTGTTAGGCTGACGCTCAACCACTCCAAGGTCATGCTCGTTGCTAACAACGAGTGGTTAGTCTCCGTGATAACATCTCAGAATCAGACTTATGGTGACCGTGCAGAGTGCACGTTCATCACGACTGACAGAGATGTCTATCTCAATCTCAATAACATGCTAAATAATTTGCTGGATGATACGACAACAATTTCCCTATCTGGAAGAGAGTGAACTTTACCTGCAGACGGTCTATGACCTGGCAAAGACCATGACACCGGTCGAAGAGGTGCCCATCATGATGGAACTGCCTCCCGACGAGGCCATGGCCATGCAGTTGGAGCTGCAGGAGCCGCGCTCACCCTATCGACACCGCTACCTCAAAGGTTTAGCGGAGACCGCTAACGAGTTACGCATCAACAATATAGCGCTCGCCAAAGTTGGCTCTCCTGGAGCCTATCAGTCCATCATGTCGCAACTCTCGCAGATTATGGCTAACCTCAGTTAGATATGAGTCTACCAGTCAACATTGATGACTACATGAAGTACATGCCTCTCAACGAGGATGAGCTTCAGGAACTTCACATCTCTGCCATCGTCAAGGCGAGAGTGGAGCGGCTGCGTGGCTGCTACGCCTTCTGGCTGCGCTATCCACGCTTTACCGTCAGGGAGATGGTTGATCAGGACAAGGCCATGTTCGGCGTCAGCGAGACCCAGGCATACGATGATATTCATCTCTGCCAGGTCATGCTCGGCAACCTCAATGCCGCCTCAAAGGAGTTCTGGCGATGGAAAGTCAATCAGGAAATAGACGAGGACCGCAAGGCTGCCAAGGCTGCAGGGGATTTCCGTGCACTAGCCCAGATGCAGAAAAACCGCATCAAGAATAACCGAACCGACACGCCTGATGAGCCGGAACTTGCCTTCGACAAGATTGTTCCTGTGGAGTTCCGCATGACGGATGATCCGTCAGTCATCGGTTTGCAGAAGATACCAAATCTTCGTGCGAAAATCAAGAAAATGGAAAAACGCTACTCGATGCCGGACATCGAGGATGCTGACTTCGAAGAACTTCCGCCAGATGATGACAGCAAGACCTAAGGAGTTATTTTTCAATGACGAGCAGTCGCGCGTCCTTCAGCTCATGCCTAAGACGCTTGTCTGCGAGTGGGGCCGTGGTACCGGTAAGGGTGTGGTCGAGGCTGGCCGCATCCTCTATGCCGTGCAGCACATGCCAGGTTCATGCCTGGGCATGGTGGCGCCATCGGTCAAGCGATGCCAGACCAACATCCTTCCTTCAGCTCTGGTCCACCTCGAGGAGTGGGGCTACAAACGCGATGTCCACTACATAGTGGGCAAAAAGCCATGGAAGGCGCTGCATTGGCAGGAACCACATTTCCAGCCCATGAACTGGGAAAATACCGTAGCCTTCTATAATGGCAGCTACCTCAACATCATCTCTCAGGACCGCAGCGGTACCTCCAACTCCCTCTCACTCGACCATGTTTTTATCGACGAGGCGAAGTTTATCGACTGGGAGCAGCTAAACAATGAGACGCTTCCGGCAAACCGTGGTAACAAGCAGTTATTCGGTGACTGCTGTCTCCACCATGGTCTGACCATTACTTCAGATACTTCGGCGACAAAAAAAGGTTCCTGGTTCATGAGCTGGGAGAAGAAGAAAGACAAGGAGTTGGTGGCAACTATGGAGACAGTCCTAGTGCATCTGCATAGCATCCGCAACAAACTGGCTGCTCACCCAGAGCGATATGACTATTATATGTCGCAGGTGCAGAAATATGAGAAGGTGCTGCACTCCCTCCGTTCCTATGCCCTGGTCTACTCCAGATGCTCAAGCATCCAGAACCTCGCAGTTCTGGGCGAGGACTTCATCAGACAGATGAAGCGAGACCTGCCAAAGATGACCTTCCTCACGAGCATCATGTGCCAACATGTAGGCATCGCACAGGATGGTTTCTACTCCGGGCTTGATGAGGATCGCAACTTCTATACGGCACCGAACACCAGGTTCCTCAATGACCTGCAGTATAAGTTCGACCCTAAGCACGACAAGCCGGACTGCCGCATGGATGGCGACCTGGAGGACGGTTTACCGCTGATCATTGGTTCCGATGCCAACAACAACATCAACTGTCTCGTTGTCGGGCAGGTGGGTTCCGATACCAAGCTGCGCATCGTCAACTCATTCTATGTGAAGTATGACAAGAAGTTGCCTGAGCTGGCTCAGGACTTCTGCGATTATTACAAGTATCTCAAGAACAAGCGAGTCATCTTCTACTACGATGCCACCTTTGTGGGAAACTCCTATGCAACCCACAACGATAAGTTCTACCAGATTATCACCAAGGTGCTCCGACGCAATGGATGGCTCGTTACGGAGGTTTACATCGGCAAGCCGATGAACCATCTTGAGAAGCAGTTGCTCATCGACCGCATGTTCAAAGGTCATGCGCGACACATGGTCCTCATCAACCAGGACAACAACGAGGATCTGATCATCTCCATCGAGAGTGCCGGCTGTTACAACAACGGCAAGGATAAGCGAGGCGAAAAACTCGTGGAGACAGACGAGGACAGGCTGGAGAACCGCACCGACTTTTCCGATGCCTTCGATACCGTCTGCATTGGCGTGGACAAGTTCCCTCAGACCGTCCTCTACACGGGTGGCATGAGCAACTATTACCCACGATAGAATATTTCGTTCTTTTTAGTTTATAATTTAAGGTTTTAAGTTTTTATTTATTTTATCTGAGGCTGCTAGCTCGTGAGAGTTGGCGGCCTTTTTTTGTGTTTTTCAATCTTGCTGCAGAAGCGGTATCGCCTTTTGGGCGATGGTTGTTTGATGCTGTTCCGTACATTTTTTATTGCATTCTCCGCCGCCCGTCATGTGTTCCCATCCGAAATTTCCTGTGCGAAGTTAGCTGCTGGCGATTCAAACTTGTGTATGAACCTGGGTTAACAAAAGCCAAAGGTTCTTCACGTTTCACTAAACCTTTACCTTTTGTCAACACAGAACCCCACACCTGTTTGCCTCTGCCAGCGCATTTTGAAGCACAGGAAAAATCGAAAGGGCACACCGAGCTTTGAACGGAATGCAATTAAAAAAAATACTCCACAGCAGGAGTGGGAAAAATCTCTGGACTCCCAAACATTACCAGAATACAATTTTCAAACTTTATAAATTTTTTCGATATGAGACAGAATTATTTCTTTGAGTACGTTCCAAACGCTTATCTCAACCTTTGCGTAGATAAGACTAAGCAGATGGCAAACAACCGCTTCGTTTACGACTTCAAGGCAGGCGACAAGATGGCGGCACAAATCTGCGCAGAGTGGCTAGTCCGCTATCTGACAAGACAATACGGCAACTTGTTGAAGGACTTCATCGTAGTCTTCGCTCCATGCAGCTCCCAGTGGAAGTATAACAAGCGATTTGGCTATTTCGCTGCAATCCTCAATGCAGCAGGCATCATGACCGCAAACGAGCACATGAGCATCTATGGCGAGCGCAAGCCAACCCACAACGGAGGCAGCCATTTTGTTAACGAGGATGTTTATCATGTTTCGGTAGATGGCGAGTATTTCAAGGGCAAGCAGGTCATTCTTTTCGACGACCTGCTGACTAGCGGCAAGACCATCGAGGACTTCAGAAGCAAGTTGGAGGCGGCAGGCGCTTATGTGGAGAGAGAAATCTTTTTGGCTCGCACAGTTCACCACGACCCGATAAGCAACAGAGGCGTGCTGCAGGAGATGGAAGACGGCTTCTATGAAGCCGTAGCACGTTCTAAGAGATGTTTCCCGCAGGGTGTTGAGATAAACAAAACAAACAATAACTATCATAAAGTAGCGTAACATGAAGAAGTACAATGATATACTAGCAGACGAGCGTCCGGAGTTCAAGGCGGCTAACTACGGATTCGATACTCTCAGTAACACTGAGTTGTTATCCATGATTATCAATCGAGGAGCCGGAACCACCGAGAGCCTAAGCCAGGCAAGGCAGTTGATGAATATCGCAGACGGAAGCCTGAGTAACCTTTCAAAGTTATCCATGGACGAAATGCAGGTGGTGCAGGGAATAGGCGACTGCAAGGCGTTGGCAGTACTCGCAGCTATCGAGCTAGGCAAGCGCAGAGCACTAGAGCGCATGCCGACAAAGCCAGACCTAGGAAGCAGTCTAGCCATCTACAACTATCTTATGCCGCAGTTGGCAGACCTTAAGGTCGAGCAGGCACACCTGCTGCTAATGAATCAAAACTTCCGACTTATCAAGCACGTGAAGATAAGCGAAGGAGGATTGACGGAGACATCGGTAGATATTCGCATCATCATGCAGGCAGCAGTGAAGCATGGGGCAACTATCATGGCATTCGCCCACAATCACCCGAGCCACAACGCCATGCCGAGCCGAGCAGATGACCAGTTGACCATGCAGATAAAGAAGGCATGCGAAATCATGCGCATCTTCTTCATGGACCACGTCATCATCACAGACGGAAGTTTCTACAGCTATCACGACAAGGGCAGACTATAGGCACTATGGGCAACGTGATGGGAACACGTTGCCCTTTCACTTGCTTGCAAACTTGCTGATAACCGCGGATGAAGGGAAGGGGATAGAGTAGCGGGGGCGATGGCAATTCGGGGCAGCAGTCGGGGATAGGGGCAATTGCCACAAGAAAAATCCCTTACATATACCGCTCCAGTCAGCCGTGGCAATTGCCTCCGAGCGTAGGGCGGTGGGGGCTATGCTTACAGCAAGGCACGCCCTTTTTTGCTTCAACTTTCTAAAAATCCATGATTTTCAGCAAGTTGGCAAAAATGACCGTGGAAAATTGGTGCAAAACACCAATTTTCGCAATCGGTTTCCAACCGATTGCCGCCCGCAAAATGGCGACTTATGACAATTCCTGCAGAATTGCCACAAGAAACGCGCCATTTTGCGGGCGACCCCTCCATTGCATTCCGGGGTTAAAGAGGATGGGACATTTTTTGACATCATTTAAAAATGATGAGAAAAAGAGGTAAAAACCGTGTTTTATTGGGCTGGAATGTTAAAAATGTATTAAACATAACAAATTTATTATGTAATATTTGCGTATATCAAAATTATTATGTACCTTTGCAATCGAGTTAAGGAACATGTTTAATCAATTAAATTTTTAAGCTATGCAAGAAGATTTAGAAAATGAAATCGAGAGAAAGAAAAAAGATATCGAAGACTTTCTCCGAATCGTGAAATTCACTGGTCTTTCACAGAAGGAAATCGAAAAGAGACTTGATTATCTCTTGGATGACCTTTCAAGACTGATGAAGAAAAGAAAGTAATATGTTTAACTTCCCCTCCTTCGGGAGGGGATTACAAAATATATATTGATATGGAAGATATTAGAACCCTATTGGATGAATACAAGTCTCTTGCAGGTAATACCGATGCAAAGAGCGAAGAGCGAAAAAATGAAATTATCGCTAAGTTGGAAAAGATGGATAAGGATGCTGTTGCTGAAGTGGCAAAACCATTCCTGGAGGAAAATGTAACTCGCCTGGAGGGCGAAGTGAAAGCTCTCCGCAGCCAGATAGATGCAGAGGATTACAAACTGCTTCCTATCTCTTACATCGCTAAGACCTATTTCAACAAGAGCGCATCATGGCTTTTGCAGCGTCTCAACGGATATCAGGTGCGTGGAAAGGTCTATACGCTCAACCAGGAGCAGAAAGGCATTTTTAACCAGGCTGTCAAGGAAATAAGCAATCGCATCAGTGCATTGCAGTTAGCATAGCTAACATGTTCAATAACTCAACTCTGTCCCCGACGCAATTCCGTGTCGGGGACATTTAAAGGATGATTTACAGGCAGCCGTGTTCTAACATAGGCTGTGTTTTCATAAAACAATAAAATGAACTCTTTAAGCCCCTGGTGCGTGACGCATCGGGGGCTTTTTCGTCTCCAAATGTTAAATAATACACAAATGTTGAAAATAATCACGAAAATATTTGGTTATTCAACAAAAGTTTAGTACCTTTGCATCGTGTTAATAAAGATAGTATATGGCAAGACGAAAATCTAAGGAACTCAAGGAAAATGAAGACGATTTGCTTTTCTACCTAGAGTATTGGCAAGAGTTCCCCGATACCTTCAAGAGGGTAGCAGAAAAAGAAATCGCAGAGTTGCAAAACAAAATTAAAAACAAAAAGAAATGAGAAAGCCCCTTCGGGGGCTCTCATTCCTTTAAACTTAAAAAATATAAGATTATGGAATATACAGAGATGATTGATAAGGTGAAGGCTTTGGCTGCACAAAACAGAGCTGCCAAGACCGCAGAGGATAAGGCGGAGGTTCGCCGTCAGATGGATGCACTCAAGGAGTCAGACCCTAAGGCTTTTGCCGTGGCAGTGGGCTACATGGCTAAGACCACAGAGCAGAAGGTCAAGGAACTGACCATGGCAGAGAAATTTGGTGAAATAACAGATATGGTTTCCATGGCTTACATCGCAAAGGCTTACTTTGGCAAATCTCGCTCTTGGCTGGCACATAAGATGAACGGAAACATAGTCAACGGAAAGGCATCGCAGTTTACTCCTGATGAGCTTGTTACTCTCAGAGCTGCATTGCAGGATATGGCTCAGAAATTTGGCTCGCTTAGCCTTGCTATTTAGGCTATCTTTATTTAACACATCGTCCCCGACACGATTCCGTGCCGGGGACTTCTTATTATTCACATATATTTGATATTGATAAATGATATTATTACAAGATAATGAGACCTGCAGGCAGGCTCGTCTGGTTCTCCGTGAGCTCATCAAGGGCGACAAATCACGTGCGCAGCTCTGGGGCTCGCTGGTTGACAACCAGCTTGATGAAGTTGATTTGAGGTTCATCCTTCCACCATTGGCCAACGAGGGCTACATCGAGGAGTCTGAAGGCATGTGGCATATACTAGACAAGGGTGTGAAGTACATGCAGAATTACGACAGAATGATAATGGAGAGCGCAGAAGGATACCCATACCGTCAGAAGAAAACTAAAGAGGATGAGAACCTGATACTACAGAGACAAAGTTTTAAATGGACTAAGATAAGTGTTATCGTCTCTATTTTAATTGCTTTAATAGGGTGGATAGCACCACGCTTAGATGGGGTGATTGCAGCAATATTAACACTATTCCATGAATAATAGAGATAACAACGAGAATATTTACCGTCATTTGGAGAAGTGTTACGCGCTTCTCCAAGTTCATATACTCTTTTCTTTCCATACCTTAATATATATTATTTAGTTTAACCGCTGCAAAATTAATATTTTTCCACCAATTTCCAAACATTTCAAGCCTAAAATGTTAAATTTTACTGGATATAACAAAAAAGTTATCTTTTTATTTGGCAGTATATAACTTTTTTGTTATCTTTGCATCGTCTTTCAGACAAAGAGATCTTATAATTAATTAAATTCCTTACATGAGATGAAAACTAGTCAACTAGTTAGACAGCTGAACCGAGCGGGATGCTTCGTTGTTCGGCATGGTGGAAATCACGATGTTTGGTATAGTCCTATTACAGGACTCAAATGTCCGGTTCCACGACATGGCAGTCGGGAAGTCGCTAAAAAGACTTACGACAGTATTCTAGAAAGATTGCTCGGGCTTTAAGCCCGACAATTTTTCTCTAGTTGACCAAGTTCGTTGAAATGGATGGAGTGGTTGGTTTTAAGGTCTCTTTTTAATTGATTTAAAAGTATGGCAACAAAAGTAACGATACAGGTAGAGAAAGGTAAGCAGGAAAGGAACTTCTCTTGCTTCATGGTTGAAGAGCTTCCAGACTTTGCACTTGCTGGGTATGGTAACACAGCAAAGCAAGCTATCGAGGATATGTATGTGGCACAGAAGGAAATCAAGGAGCTTCTAGAGGAAGAGGGTAAGCAGATGCCGGAGTTGGAGTTCGTGTTCCGATTTGACATCGGCTCGTTCTTCGATTACTACTCATATCTCAATATGAGTGGAGTGGCGAAAAAGGCGGGTGTTAATGCATCACTTATGCGCCAGTATGCCATGGGTAAGCATGAACCTAGCCAGAAACGCAAGCAGCAGATTTTGGACTGCCTGCGACAGATTTCACAAGAAATGCAGACTGCCGTGATTTAGTTCGCTGACAGTTTTCATATAATTATGTAGGAAATTTAGTTAAGATCTCTGAGCCCTCCGTGCGTGACGCATCGGGGGCTTTTTCGTGGAATTTTGTGGAAATTTCGTGGAAAATCACGGAAAATATGCGGAAAATAGTGGAATTTCCGAGGAATTCATTCCTCAACACCTAGCTGGATGACCCATTTTCGCGGTCGTTTTCGGTCGTTTTCGCGGTCATTTCTGGAGAAAATCAGAGAATTTCGGAGAATTTCAGAGAAAATCAGAGAATATCGGGGAAAATCATTCCTTTTCATTCCTTTTTATTCCATTTCATTACACTTTCTTTCCCCAATACCCCGATTTTATGCTCTACAACATGTTTATAGTAGATACTTTGTCAAAGAGGTTGAATGTCTGAAATATTATTGCTATTTTTGCACTTGATATAAACAACAAACTTATGGAAAAAGGAAATATAAATTTTGTTGCCATTGACTTTGAGACAATGACACCCGAGCTGACAAGCGCATGCGCAGTTGGTATGGTACAAGTAGTAAATGGTGTAATCATGCAAAAGTTCTATAGCTTAATTAAGCCATATCCTGATGAGCGTACAGAGCGAAACACATTCGTGCATGGCATTACTGAAGAGATGGTTGAGAATGCACCTACTTGGGATATCGTTTTCCCAGTTCTGAGAAGCTTCGCTCAGAGTGGTTGCATAGTTTGCCATAATGAGGGTACTGAAGCTAATATACTTTCTAGACTAGCTGAAGTTTACAACCTTGACATGCCAGGATATCAGATTATTGATACCATGCGATTATTACCTGGTAATAATTCGTTGAAGAAGATGTGTGAGTTGATGGGTATAGAGATGCACGACCATCATGACGCATTAGCAGATGCAACTGCCTGTGCAGAGATTGTACTGAAAGGTGCAGGCATTGATGTCACACATCATCATTATGAGAAGCCTGACTATAAGGCTCACGAGAGTCTGACTGGAGAAGTCAAACAGCCATTAGCTGATGAAGATGTTGCTAACAAGGATAATCCGTTCTTCCACCAGAAGGTGGTTATCACTGGAGTATTTACGGCTTTTCCTAATAGAGGAAAGCTGGCTTTTAGACTTCGTGACTGCGGTGCTGACATCAATTCATCTATTTCGGCTAAGACTAATATCGTAGTTAAAGGTGAGGGAGCAGGACCTTCCAAGATGGAAAAGATTAAAAAACTCAATGAGAAAGGAGCTAATATAAGAGTCATCGAGGAGAAAGAGATGGTGGAAATAGTAGAGAAATATGGTATATAAATAAAAAAATGAGCGAGGAATGAAAATTTCTCGCTTTTTTTTTGGCGGTTCAAAATATTCTTCGTACTTTTGCCAACGCTTATAAGATAGTAGTAATCTACTCAGCGATGGCGACTGTTTCGCCTAGGCTTCACGCCGTGGGCTTTTTTTATGCCTATAAAGTATCATTTTCCCGGCAGCGGGAAAAAGGTCTTTTCAATATGGCGGTTGCATGATCCGTAAGATACTTGCCCTTCGCTGGGAAAGCTACCATCTTATAAGCAGCGGTGAATGTGACCGCCACCATTGTATTTATACATCAAGGTCGGTCTATAATGCTTATAAGATGGCAATTATGCAGAATTCAATTTTAATTAGTGATGCGCAGGTGAGACCTGCAGGCATCAGCGTAGAGGAGGGCATCCATACCCTCAAGTGTGCAATCAAGCGTGAGGCCAAGCGTCTCATGGCTACCAAGAGCGAGACCTTCAGCTTCATTTGCGAGGAGAAGGTAACGTATGGTGAGGTGGCATTGACCATGGTAGGCTTCTCTGCCGTGATGGCTATTGTCATGATTGGTGGTTTCATTTTCGGAGGGGCGTTAGCATGATGAATGAAGAAACGAGAAAGCTCATATTTAACGAGAATGTTCCGATGAATCTCATCGAGGAGTTTACCTGTAAGATGAAAGCTTTAACTGCTGCGGCTGAAAAATTGAATTCAGTAATGAGAGAGACACGATCTTTTAAAGTAAAGCTTGGTTGTGTGGAACAAATGACTCAGCTTCTTGAAAAAAGAAATGAAGCTGAAGCAGACTTCGTAAAGGAAGCCAGAAAGTATGTAAAGAAAGGAGGTGCGGGCGATGAAGAAAAGTAGAAACCGCAGAAGCCGCATCCACAAGCTGACTACCAAGGACATCATCAAGTGCGAGTATTTCGCATCTGAAGGCAGACAGATGAATGCCCATAAGGTGGAACTCAAATTTCTGAGAGGCAACAATGTTGTAGCATCATTTGCTGTCATCGATGATGCGCCACACAAGCAGAGTATTATCCGATGGTATGATCATCGCTACTATACTCTTCAATATGGAGCTAAAGAGGCTAAGCCACTCAATATGACTCTGGCCAAGTGGAAAACCATAAACAACGATTAGGCATGAAAAGAAATAAGAAGAAAGTCAAGAGAGACGTTCTCTTGCTATATTTCCGCCGCCGTCGCATTCGCGCTGCGCTCGAAAGACGTTGGTGGGAGCTTGATATCAAGCGTAAGGAGCTATACAAACTCGTGGAGTACGCCAAGATTCAGTCAAGATACTGTAATGATCTGGACTGCCACCGCATTGTAGGCAGATACCTCAGAGAACTGGAGCGTGAGGAGATCCGTGTTACCAGACTTCAGACCAAATACGACCTTTGGGCATCCCGTCTGGGATGCTGGGTTGACCTCTATGAGACGGCATTGAACCGCCTGCACCCTGGAGACGATATTTAAGTTTCACCCTTTTAAAAAAGAATATTATGACAAGAAATACAGATTATTTCGACAGCGAGCAGTTTGAGCAGGATCTGCTCAACGCTTACTTCCATTTCCGCTGCAACCTCCCTATGAAGGATGCAGACACCGGTCTCGACTACAAGAAGAGTTTCAAGACCACCCAGGACATCGCCACGGAACTTGATGACATGGGCGGTGTCAGTATAGGAGCCATCAACCAGTACCTGCAGGCGCATGAGTACCAGGTAGCCACGCAGCCAGACGGCACCGTGGCATGGGCTATATGGGAGAGAGTTGTCAAGCCGGATAGCCTGGTTTAAGTTAAAAACTCATATAAATTTCAAGTACTACCATGTATTATGAATAGTTTTTCGTACCTTTGCAGTACGAAAAATTTTATAAAGTCTGAAAAGCTTTGATACGGCTGGCCGCCCGTGAGGGTAGTCAGCCGTATTTTTATTTTGATCCCCTCCATATTATCTTTGCACAAAAAAAGATAATATATGACCATCACATCACTTCCGTCGGGCAGCTTCTTCCTTGAGAACCTCCCCGACATCGATATTCTCACGGCCAAGACGCGCCTGCTCGTCACCATCCAGATAGGTGACGACATCATCTACGATGAGTATCTCTATCCAGCCGATGGAGAGGTCACCGTGAGCGACCTTGCCGACATCTTCCGTCCCTATGCACGCCGGAGGCTGGCAGTCACAGCCACCATCACCATCGCCGAGGAGCAGGTTCTGGAATCCGGAGACACCGACTCGGCTACAGTCACCGATACGCAGAAAGCCACCCTGATGGTTTACTATTCCACCGTGGACATCGTGGGCGTGGACTGCTCTACATTCCTCAGCACCCACTTCCTCACCCTGCTGGAGGGGCACAAGACCACATACATGGGGCGCCTGGAGTATCTTCACTACATGGGCAAGGACTCGGCAACAGTCACCGCACACTACGCCGACAAATCTACGAAACCGTTTACCGCACCAGCCGTCGGCGGCAATGACATCTACACCACCATCGACGTTTCTCCGTCTCGTTTCGAGACCGAGGGTACCGACCTTCTCTACTACGTGGTAGAGGCAGGCTCACGCTCCATGACCCTCATCATAGACAGCGAGGAGCGTGACGTGGCACCGACCCTGCTCTTCACGAACTCGTTCGGCTGCCAGGAGCTCATCTACTGCACGGGCAAGCACGAGGTTGACCCGCAGTACACCCGCGATGCAGCCTACATGGGCGGCATCAGGGTAAACTACCGCATCACCGAGCAGCGCACCTTCAACGCCGATACGGGCTATCTGGGCACAGACATGGCCAACTGGGCAGATGACCTCTTCCGCTCAGACGAGGTCTATCTGGTCAACTTCATCGGCGGCGTTGCCAAGGTGGGCAAGCGTGTCACTCTCTCAGACTCCAAGTCCAAGCGTGACAACCTGCGCGACAGCGTGCCACGCTACACCTTCAGCTACACTTACGCACAGCGCCAGCACAACGTGCTTGACCTGCAGCGTGCCGGCCGTATCTTCGACAACACCTTTGACAACACCTTCAACTGATGAGACGCACGGCTTACCACCTCACAGAGGTGCTGCGTCTCCTGGCCAAGGCAGAGCGAGACCGCTCTACCATTAACCTGAAGGCGTGGACATCAGACGGCGAGACCGTCGATTATACAGGATGGCTGGTCAGGGGCAGCAGCTGGCGTGGCGGATTCCACCGCCTCGTCAATCCGGCAAATGCCGAGGTTCGCACCGTTCCGGACATCTACATTCACCAGTTCCTGGGCTTACCAGTATATTTATGACATGAAACAGAAAAAATATCAGCTTCAGCAAGTGGGAGCCAGCGGTTCCTACAGTCGCTACGCTCTCGTGGCAGAGGGCGTAAGCAGGGTTACAGACTCCACCACCATCGAGCAGCAGTATGGGCGGGATACCAGTTTCCTGGGTTCCGGAGAGGTGGGCGACGCCACCACGGGCATCCTGGAGGCTCAGGGCGGTAAGCTCTACGAGTATGTAAACTATGGCGATGACAACGACATGCCATACACCCTGCAGCAGTTGCTGCGCCGAAATATGGTGGCGCAGCGGGCCATGGCTTTCAACGTTCAATGCTGCTACGGCCAGGGCGTGCGCTTCATGGACCGGGAGACCAAGCAGGACACTACCGACAGCGAGATACGCGACTTCTGCCTGAAGAACTCCATCCACGAGGTATTCATGCAGCAGGCAACAGACATGAAGTTCTTCTTCTGGTCGGTAGAGGTCATCATCCTGAGCCGTGACCACTCCAAGATAGTCAACATCCGCCACAAGGACGTTTCCTACTGCCGCCTGGAGGTACCAAATGAGAAGGGGCGCATAGAGCATGTATTCTTCGGCGACTTCCGCAACGTCATGTCGCCAGTCCACACCGAAGTCATCCCGCTGCTCGACCTCTATGACCCGCTTGGCGACCTCATGGCGCGCATGGGAAAGGCTCCGGATCCATATACCGGCATCAGGGGCAAGGCACCCGAGATGGGCAAGGACTGCAAGTTTGCCATCATCTCACGCATACCGACACCCGGCCTGCAGTACTATCCGATACCATACTATGCCAGCATCTTCGACGATGCCTGGTACGACATCTACCGTCTCATCGGTATCGGCAAGCGCTACATGATCAAGAACACCTCCGCTCCTCGCATCCAAATAGAGGTGCACCGCGACTACTGGGAGGAACTCTGCAATAACGAGGACATCATCGACCCGGATAAGCGAAAGGAGCGCATCCTGCAGGAGAAGGACAACATCATCAACTTCGTGTGCGGACCGGAAAATGCCGGCAAGGCGCTCATCACGGGCTACTACTTCGACCCAAACGGCAAGGAGCAGCGCATGGTGCGCATCATCAACCTCTCCGAGGGCAGCAAGAAGGAGGGTGGAGACTGGGCAGACGACATGAGCGAGGCATCCAACGCTCTCTGCTTCTCGCTGGGCGTGCATCCAAACCTCATCGGAGCAACGCCGGGCAAGAGCCAGATGAACAATTCCGGCTCAGACAAGCGAGAGCTCTTCATCCTCAAGCAGTCGCTCGAGAAGGCCTGCCACGACATCATGTGCAAGCCTTATCACGTCATCTCCCACTACAATGGCTATGCCGACCGTGGAGTAACCGTAGACGTGCCGATGATAGAACTCACGACACTAGACAAAAATAAGGACCAACAGACATCAGTCGTATCAAACAATGGCAAAAATGAAGATTCAGATCAGCAAGGATGACTTCGAGCAGAGCATCCTTGCAGCCACCAGCTCGCACTCTGAGGTGTTCGAGTCGGTGGAACCGCATTTTAAGGAGTCCTATCTGCGGCTCTGCCAGCAGATATTGGGCGAGGTAGGAGAGGCGGCACTGGAGACCAGCGACGACCTGCGTGATGCAGTCATCAAGGCGGTGTGCCTCGATGCCTTCCTCGGCGTAGTCAGACACCTCGACCTCGTGCTTACGCCTACAGGTTTTGGCGTTGTGGCAAACAACGAAGTCTCTCCGGCAAGTTCCTCCAGAGTAGAGGCACTCATTGAGCAATGCCGCATAGCCCTCATTGTGGCTCAAGACACAGTCATGGCTCTTCTCACCGATGTTCCAGGCTGGGGGAGCACCCTACAGGCAAAGCAGGGCATCCAGACGGTTTTGTGGAGCATAGAGGGTTATTGTTATCTCACGAGACAGACCAGCATGACCTCCAAGGACTGGATGTCCAAGCTGGCAGCCATGCAGGAGGCAGACGCCACCCTGCGCAAGCTGGTGTCCGACGAGCAGATGGATGACATCATGTGTCTGGTCAGAGGGGTGAGAGAGGGCAATGAGTTTGAAGGTAGCGTGCGCCTCATGCTGAGCCGCTGCCTGATCATGTTGGCAAACGACATGCTGTCGGCATACTCCAACGAGCGTGCGAGACTGCTCAGATACTTAGATGCACATCTCGATAAATTCCCAATATATGCGGATTCATCGGCATATAAGGCTAACCATTTCAAAGAGTTCGACAATGAAAAATCAAAACCTGCCTTCGTTTTCAACGCATAAAGATGGTACACAAGAGTTCAATTTCAAGGCGCCGTCCTCATGGGCGGAACTTTCAGAGGAACAGTTGCGCTATGTCCTCAGCGTCATGTCGATTCACCATGACCACATCGTTATCAAATGCTACCTTCTCGCAAGGTTCTGCGGACTTACCGTACACAAGTACACAAGAACCGGGTGGAAATGCAGCGTTAAATGCGATGAAAGCGGTGAAAATGGCGATGCTAAGATTGGAAAAGTGCGCGAGAGAGTCCTATACATCAGTGCTGCAGAAATCCTCTCTCTGCTCAAAAACTTCGATTTCATCGACAAATTTACCGATTTTCGGCCTTTGCAGAGAGCAAGTGACGTTCTACTAACGGCAGTTGACAGCATGCTTCATGATGTCAGCTTCTACGATTACCTCAATATCGAGAAGAACTACCAGCTGTTCATGCTCAACCAGGAAGACAAGTTTCTCAGCAAGATGGCGCACCTCATGTACAGAACCGCAGATGGTTCTGCCGATGAAACCGCCCATTTTGAGCCTTACGAGCTTCTGGGCGTCTTCATGTGGTTCTCCAACGTCAAGGAGTATTTCGCCGCCAACTTCACGCACTTCTTCAAACCGGCAAGAGAGGGTGGAGAGCTGCGCCGTGTGGACATTCTTCCTGCCATGCAGGCGCAGATCAGGGCACTCACCGATGGCGACGTGACCAAACAGCAGGCAGTCTATAATACCGACTGCTGGGCTGCCCTCACGGAGCTTGACAACAAGGCACGGGAGGCAGAGGAGTTCAAGGAGCGTAACAGGCAAAATAGTTAAAATTACAGCACATGACAGTAAAAAACTTCGATTCCATCGCATATTTCAAGCAGCTGGCTGCCGAATGCAGAACCTGCAGGGATTATAATTTTGTCGCAACAGAGTGTTCCGGACCCGATTCCATCCAGGGAGTCATGCAGCAGTTCCGCAAGGCATCCAACTTCATCATGGTGTCAGACACCGTTGACAGCAACACCCATTCCGTCGGAGAGGGTTTTTTCGACCGCAATGTCTATACCGTCTGGATCCTGGCAGGGTACCGACGCGAGGACATGGCAGACCGTGAGCAGAAGCTTAACATCTGCCGCTATATCTTCCGCCAGTTCCTCAGCCGCATGCTTCACGACAAGAGCCGTGAGGCATACGACGGGCAGATGGAGTTCCTGGACCTCACGCAGGTCTATTCGAGCGAGCTGGGCAGATGGTCCATGAATGGCGTCACGGGACTCTATTTCATGGTCACATCAGACGAACCTATCGACATACAGTATGACGAGAGCCTATGGCAGACCAGTCAACCATAGACGACCTGCTCAAGTACGAGCATGGTTGGGCTGATTCCATGGGCGAGTTCTGGCGGGAGCGCATGGAGCGGCTGCGTACCATCGACACCGGAGCATTATATCGTAGCATCAAGGCGCATATCGAGCAAGGCTCGACAACGACCATTGAGCATAATTTCCTCATGTACGGTATCTATGTTGCAGCAGGCGTTGGACCGGCTCATGAGTGGTACCGCTGGAGCCAGGGAGCTAAAATCCGACGCATCAACGGTGGAGATCTCAACTTCCTCGGCGAGGAATACCGAGAGGAGCAGGGACTTGACAAGCCTAAGAAGGTGGGTCCTGCATGGGGCGGCAGGGTTGCCGGTGGTGACCCGAAGGGACCTCGTGACTGGTTCAGCCGCAAGTACTACTCGTCAGTCATGAAGCTCAATGAGCATGAAGCGGAATTCTACGGAGAGCGCTATCAGGGATTGATGGCATCAGCCATCACGGAAATGTTTACAGGCATCGGAGCCGCACGCAACCTCTAGGGAGCGTATTTTTACCGATTCCATCGGCATATTATCTTTGCAGACAAAAAAATGGCAGACAAATTAGACAAGAGCAACCTTCAGACCCTCTTCGAGGGCATCAGAGACGAGCGTCGCCTGCAGGCCAACACGGCAAACCGCATAGGCAATGCCTTCCTCTCGTTGCTGCACTTCTGTGCCGATGAGACCTCAGACCGGTACCTCAGCCGCAAGCATGACGATGCAGCCGAGGGCATGATTACCTTCCTGCGTGGACTCATTTCCGAGCAGATGGCGCAGTTCAAGGCGGGTGCACAGTTCGGTGACTTCGTGTCCGGACTTTACAACGGCAAGGGAGGGCAGGTCGATGCCAGCGGCAATGCCGAGGTTGAGAGCATCACCGTCCGAACATACATGCGGGTCATGGAGCTGATAGTCAACCGCCTCTCTGCGCAGGAGGGTGACACCTTCTTTACTGAGAGCGACACCATCGAGAGCGTTGACAGCCTGGGTGATGACTGCTATGGCCTGCACCTCCGCTCCAAGTATAGTGGATACTTCACAGCGCAGCATGTGGGCAACGTCATCAAGGGTGTGGTCAACAACATCGCCTCGGCAGCCAATTCAGGCACTTCGGCTGATTACTACACCTCATGGATGAGAGTCAACAGCGTCAATGCGGTTAAGAATTACATCGAGGTCACCCTCTATCCTGATGCCGATGTTCCGGCAGGCAAGAACTTCCCTCCATGCGAGCTCATGAACATCGCCCGTTATGGCAACCAGACCGAAGAGTCGCTGCAGAGCTGCTTCTACATCTCCAGTTCCGAGGGGCGCATAGTCAAGCTGACGGGCGTCACCAAGCCGATACTCGACGATTACAACTACGGCATGGTCTTCGGTGACATGCCTGAGTTCGTCAAGTCGCTTAACCTTCCTATCGTCAAGGGCAGGGATTATCTCTATGCAGCTGGCATCATCACCCAGGACATCATACAGATCGACTACCATGGCAAGCCGATAGTCGATTATATAGACCGGGGACCATGGTCAGAAACGGCAGAATATTTCTGCTCAGCTCTCAATCCGGATACCGGCAAATTCGAGACATCAGATGTTTGGTACACCGGGTGCAAGTGGCGATGCCAGAAAACCGGTACCCATACCGCACCAAGGTGGAACAATACCGACTGGGCGATGATAGAAGGCAATCCGGCATTCACCATTGACTTTCTCGAAGACGAGACGATCTATGACTTCGACAACTTCCGGGCTCCGCTGACTGTCGTTGCTACGCTCTACGGCCAGGATATTACCTCAGATATCCTCGACAGCGACGTAGCCTGGACCAGATACACCGAGAACAAGGCCGGTGAACAGAGAGTAACCAGCGACAACATTTGGGCACTCGAAGTCGGATCCAAGGCGGGCAAGGCTATCGTCCTGACCCAGTCAGACCTCTCCGTCGACAGCGAGGGAGTTCCGGCTAAGATCAGGTTCACGGCAACTGTTACACTTCGTGATGGTCTGGGCGATGAGGTCGCCCAAGATTCCATCACACTGGAATGTGTTTAAAAACATATAAACAATGAAATACAAAAGATTAGACATCAAGTACACGCCTCTGCAGGTACATTACTCCAAGTCCGTATCAGGCAGCGTTCCGCTCGAACAGACCTATGATGCAGATCAGGATGAGTATTCTCCTGATTACAGGCTGACGCCATGCGCCTTGCAGCCGGTCATCAGCATCATTGACCGAGATGGCATACTCCCGAGTGGACGTGTCAACAGCGAGCTGACAGACATCGCCTGGTACAGAGTGGAAAACGGAGTGGAGGGCAATGCGCTGGTTACGACACCCAAGAAGTATGTCATCACATCGTCCGGCAATGATGCCGGCAAACTGCTCTGGTACATCAACGCAGCACCGCAGAAGCCGATACTGCTCCGCTTCAGGGCGAAGTACCTGGACACCCGAACCAACGAGGTGCGCAATATTACGATGGACTACTCCATCAACTGCAAGAATGCGACCATCTACAAGCCGACGCTCCTGCTGTCAAGCGGTGACCGCTACTACAACCCACTCCGTGATACCGACAAGCAGGTCATCAATGCATCCCTGCGCCTCGGATCAGAGGAGTGCGCCAAGAACAAGCGCCAGTTCGTCTGGGAACTTCTCCGGAGTCGTGGACAGTTCTCCGCAGTTACTGCAGATGACCTGGAGATCAAGATATCCGATGATGGTGCATCCGTTACGCTAGACCGCTCTCTCATGGGCAAGCGCATCTGCATCAGATGCAGAGCCAGATACTCTGCTGCAGGCAATCCGGCAAGCGTAGAGCTCAACGATGCGACCCCATTCAAGATAGTCAACATCGTCAGGAGAATTCCGTTCTACGATTACGACATGATTGACGTCGTAGACGAGGTGCTGCCAGATACCAAGCAGGTCAAGGCCAAGGCTACCATCTTCGACAATATCGGCGATATTGCAGACCCTACAAGAGAACTGCAGGTACTCTGGTGGATGGCACCGAATAATTCGGTACACTTCGAGAATGCTGTCCTCGTAGGCCACGGCATGACGCCAACAGTATCTACAGATCTGCTTGACCCTAGCAGAGGCGCTATCCTTGCCTTGGAGGTCAAGGATTTGAATCCTTTGGCCTTAGCCATGGATGCAGACGGCAAGGTGTTCGTGGATGCGGACGGCAATCCGTTTATTTTTCACTAATAATCATTTTTTAAAATATGGAAAGATACATCAAGGCAAACCGCAAGGTCGTGGAGTTTCTCCAGCTGACCGAGGACAGAACAGAACTTCCAGACGGCAACTTCATTCTCTGGTGCCAGGACATCCTGCCGCTTGGAGATCCTATCGTATTCGAGGAGACGCTGTCCAAGATTGGCGCTATCGCTATGGATGGCCAGACAGCCCGTAAGGAGCAGGACGGCGAAGTGTGCAACAAGCTGCCTGTTGCTATAGACAGCAGATTCATCATGAGAGAGGAGGCAAGGGATGAGTAGTGCTAGCAAATCGGTCAACATCACGTTCCTGCAGAAGATGGGCACTTTCACGCCGTCTATCCAGTCTCCTGATGGGGATCTCTACCAGGAGTACCAGAAGAACGGCGACGTCGTTACCGTCTATCCCGACTTCTCGCAGTCACAGCCGAAGCTCTATTTCGTAGTCATCTCATCGAGGGCTGCAGACGGTGTCACGACACCTGTCTCCATGCAGTTCTTCTTCAATGAGACTGAGATTCCTTTCAATTCTGCAGGCAAATCTACAGGCCTCTTCGACGGTCTCTTTGAAATTATCAGACCTAGTGCATCGCAGTTCTACTGGGGTCTGAAGATATGCAATAACCTGGTTAAGGCATCCAATTATACTACCATCAACATCAAGATGAAAGGCAAGGTATCCGAGAGATCCAACCAGCAGGAGATTACCGATGAGGTGCAGGCTGTCTACGAGATACCGGTTGGCCCATACACTGGTGTAGCCTATCGTGTGACCATCAAGGCTCCGGAGAATGATACGCATAACTTCATTCTCAATAGCAAGGATGACAGCTGTCAGCTCGAAGCCAAGGTGGCGCAGGGCAACGAGACACTGACATCAGGGCTATATTACAAGTGGTACCGTGCCATCAATAGCCTCACAGGCTGGGAGCAGATTGCAGGAGCAAGCTCCAAGATTATCACGGTCAAGGCATCTGAGGTAGATTGCACCCGTGAGTACATGGTAGAGGTCTACAATAACCAGGCCATGAACAAGGACAATCTTCTTGGCTTCGACTTCCAGACGGTCATCGATGCGTCGGATCCGTATGACATCGAACCGAACCCTACACCTGCCGATGAGACTATCAGTGGTGACGAGGCTGGCAATGGAACTGTGACCTATACACCGAGAATGGTAGTCAGAGGCAAGTCGGAAACGGTAGATACTAAGTTCTATTTCACCCTGAAGTCCGGTTCCGGAGTTGTCCTCAATACCGAGGCGTCACGCAAGCCAACTGTTCAGTTGAGTTCGTTCGCTGTGACGAGAGCAGACTGCATACACGCAGGATACGGCAACGTTGCATTAACAATTCAATCCGTTAAATAGCCTATGAGTGTTATCACAAGACTGATTAAGTTTCTCCGAGTCGGTGTCGGCATATCCAACACTGACTTGGAATATGCCGAGTCAACAAGTCAGACAACTGCACCGATAGAGGGCTGGCAGACAACAGCACCAAAGTGGCGTAAGGGCTACTATATCTGGAGCCGAACGCACATCTACTACACCGATGGCAATGAGAAGGTGTCCACGCCTATGTGCCTGTCTGTAGCCAGAAGCATAGACCGCATCGAGGAGTGCTACTACTCTTCCACATCTTCTACGGCCATCACCGGAGGTGCATGGGCTAAGGGTAAGTCTCCAGCGTGGGTGAGCGGCAGATTCATCTGGACAAAGTCCATCATCTACTTCACAGATGGAACCTCTACTGAGACTACTCCTATATGCTGTACTGGCGGACAAGGTCCGCAGGGCAAACCTGGAGAAAATGGCAAGGATGGTGCTGATGGAGCCGCTGGCAAGGATGCTATCAACATACAGATTTCAATGCCAGCTATCGTACACAAAAAAAGTCCATTCGCCGGCACGTATGCTGTTGACGTGAGAGCTTACAAAGCAGGAGTTGAATTAGCTAGTTCTGTCAAAGTGAGTGTTCCATCTAATTACGCCAGCTCTGTTAAGGCTAGTGTGATTAACAACGACAGAGGAAAGAGAGTTATTGTAGTGATAGGAGCGAATATTGATGTCAATACCAATTTAGCTTTAGCAGTCAAAGTCGAGGATGTTACATACGAGTATACGATACCTGTCAAGACAATAGCCGATGGCGAGGATGGCAAGAGAGGCGAAACCGGCGCAACACTTCGCGGTCCTCAGTCTTGGGATAATTGCGGTATTGGCTATGACTTCCAGTGCGGTGCATCCGGTGAGGAGTGGAAAGATGTCGTTTTCTACAGCAGCGGCTTTTACAGCTGCATCAAGAGTCACATCAAGTCTGAAACAAACTTCCCAGGCAGCGATGAGGACCAAAACAACCATTATTGGAGGCTTGGCAGCCCGATAGAAATGGTAATTGCCAAAATCATCTTGACTCAATATCAGCTTGTTGACAACCTGGGAGTCAAGGTCATCGAGATGAAGGATGAAAATGACAACATCATGTTCCTAGCAAAGGACGGCAAAGTTATCTGCAATGGAGGAATATTCCAGAATATTAGCGTCTCGGGTGATATCTCTGTCGGAAGACTGAGATACAACGAAAATACGGTTACTGATGGTACTAGTGTCATCAATGGCTCTTTTATCAGAGGTGGTGGTACGTATGTCCTACCGCACCTGAGCGATGGAGAATTCATGCGCATTGTGGTCTTCAATCCTATCATAACGCGCAGTACACCGCTAGCGACACTTAAGGGCGAGCAGGAAATGGACGCATTCATGGCGGCAGGCAGCAGTTTCTTCTTGAATAGAGAGGCTACCATAGGAGTTTATGGCTGGTGTGAACTAATCGGCACGAGTCAGAATGGTCACACAATTTGGGTATATAGTGTAGTAGAGAATAAACAAAATTAGAATAGTTAAATGGAAGGTAAAAAATTCAATTCCGTGACGAAAGTCACAACCGTCAACAGCAACCAGAGCGTGCTGCTGACTGATAATAATGGTAATGTCACTACCATCGGCATGGATGCCCTTAAGGCTGACCTTGCAGTCGGTCAGCATGCCTGGTGCGGAAGAGTGTGGGACACTAACAACGCAACGCCTAAGGCGGCATCATACATTGGCTCACTTGAATTGCTGAAGGAGTTGCCATACATCCTCGGACTTGGCGCATACTTGGTCAAGAATGACCACAGCCGCAGAAAGCTCGACAGCAAGGATCACCACAAGTATGCTACTGGTGAACCGGCAAGGCTGGATGGTACAGAAGGTCACTATCAGTGGGGATGGGGCAGAAAATTCTACGTTGTCATCAAGGATATTGGCGGATTGCACTATGAGCAGATTGGCATCAAGCCAATACCAGGTGAATACAATCTCGAGATACCAATCGGCAGTCTTTCAGCAGCAGGCTTCGCCACTATTGAGCGTAGTACCGGACGCCTGGTTAGTTACATCAACGATGCTGCTAACTACCGTGGTGGCGACAACAACGCTACTTATGATGGCAAGAACAATACGTTGCTGGGCAGACCAGCTACAGCCATGACTACAGAGCAGTTCAGAGCTGCAGCGCGTAAGAACGGCAAGGGTTGGCTTTGCACAACCATGCGACATACTTCCATTGTCGCAATACTGTTCAGTGTCATCTTCGGTACTCATTATGATCAGGATGCAGTCAATGCCAACAAGGATGCCAACGGCCTCTTCCAAGGTGGACTCGGAGCAGGCTTGACGCAGATGCCGAACTGGGAAGCCTACAATGGTTATCGACCAGTTGCACCAATGAGTGCAGGCATAGAGCTTGGTGATTCATGTGGAGAAGCGACCTATGCAGTTAAGAATGACGCAGGCACAACGGTCTATAATGCCAAGATTCCATGTTTCTTCGGTTACAAGAACGGCTTCGGCAATCTCTGGCGAATGACGGATGATGAGTTCTGCCAGGTGAATAGTGACAAGACCATGACCCACCTAGTCGCTCCGTCTATTTACGGCTCCTGGACTATCGGCAATGCTACCGGCATGAAGGCGTTGAGCAAGTCACCTGGCGGTGGTGAAGGATATATCAAGACCTTGTCGATGGAACATCTGGAGAACTTCTGTACGCAGATTGGTGCTACAGAGTCAACCTATTCGACTGGCTATTTCTGGAATACGTCAGGCGCTACTTCCGGTTTTCGCTTGTGTTTGCGCGGTGGCAGCGCTAGCTTTGGTGGTCTATGCGGTCTTTCGGCGCTCTACGTGAGCTATGCTGTCTCGGATTCCTATGTGAGCTGCGGTGCGGCCCTCTGCGAAGCAGCATCCGAGTGGTCATTGGAACCAGTGTATTACGAGGCGGCCTAAAGTGTTCAGAGGTGTGCTGGCGTGAGCAGGAGTGTACAGGATTGACCAAGGTTCCCAAGCGGAGCCAAGGGCAATCCTGAGCACCCTGCGAGCGTAGCGAGCAAACCCTACCGCCCTTGGGCGGTCGATTTTTTTTGAAATTTCGCTCTTTGACATTCTTTCATTCCGATTTTTTTCAGTACCTTTGCAGGCGGTTTTCAAACCAGGCTGTGATTCCTGCGCCGGTTTTCGCTTGTGTTTGCGCGGTGGCAACGCTAACAATGGTGGTCAATGCGGTCTTTCGACGCTCAACGTGAACAATGCTGTCTCGGATTCCAATGTGAACTACGGTGCGGCCCTCAACTTAACAAAATACTGCAGGTTAGTTTGCTTAGCTGCAGAGATTTCGGGAGTCAGGCCTTGCCTCATGGCAAAACATACACTTTAGCAGAATAGCAAGTAGATGATGACAATGGGTCATCCGGTCGAAAGTTAGGACATTAGAAAAGCAGACAGCAGACAACAGACACAGACACCGACATTTATACAGACACCGACCTTTTTTTAATATTTACATAAAATTTTAAAAGCAAGTGAAGAGGTTAGGCAACATTTCACAGGAGGTGGAGACTTTGCAAAATTTTCGTGAAGCATTTTTTGATTTTTCCCGACACAAGAAGTCCCGTCTCTCTGTTCAAGCATTTGAGGCAGAGTTTGAGGCAAATCTTCAAGCCCTGCTAAATGCCTATACCCATCAGACTTGGCATACATCAGACTATGAGGCCAAGCTGGTTGAGCAGCCCAAGCGCCGCATAGTCAACAAGTTGCCTGTTGGCGATCATGTCATTCAGCATGCAGCCATGCACACCAGTGAAGATAAGTTGAGAGCCAAGATTCCTTTCAACAGCCCAGCTGGTACCAAGGGGCGTGGCACGCATTTCTTCTACAAGATTATCAAGCAGGATATCTATACCTCGCCACAGAAGGAGACATTCTATTGCTTGCCCATGGATATACATCATTATTTCCAGAATGTTGAGCATAATCTGCTCAAGAGAGAGTACAGGTTGTATATCAAGGATCGCAAGCTACTTGCTTTCATCGACGAGGTCGTTGACAGCTATGCCAATGGCATTGTGCTGGGCGTCAAGCTTACACAACTTTTGGGGCAACTGTTTCTGGCGAGGTTTGACTATCTCGCCATGCGGTGTTTCGACATACTCCAAGACCCCGAAAAACACGGTTATTGGCAGGCTCGCTACGTCACGGACATGCTCCTCACATGCCGCTCGGAGCAGCAAGCTATCGTTTTAAATGTGGGGGGGGGTAAAATCCCTCAATGAGCGCTTCGACCGTTTTTGCCGCGAGGGGCTCAAACATTATTATAGATTCATGGACAATATCTTCATCATGCATGAAGATAAGGTCTTCTTACGCCTCATGGCGGAGCTTGCAGTCATGCATTTGGCTAGAGACTGGAAGCTGAGCATAAATAAAAGTTGGAATATTCATCGTACATGTGACGGCATAGACTTCTGTGGACAGAAGATCTTTGCCGATCATGCCCTTTTGCGCAAGCGCACCAAGCAGGCACTCTGTGCCCAGGTGGCAAGATTGCGCAAACGTGGACTTAGCGATGAACAGATCCGGCGCAAGGCAGCATCCAGGCTAGGCCTTGCCAAACACGCAGACACAAAAAACTTATTAAATAAAATCGGTATGAAAAAGTATGGTCAGATTGTGAAAGCCCGCAAGGGCGAGGTTCCCTTCGAGGGCATGAGTTTGGCACAGAAGAAGCATCCAGGCGATATCCTGTGCCACAACATTGAGGACTATGACAAGTTCCTCATCCTCATAGAGGATTACAAGATTGATAAATCGAGAGTTGATTTCAAGATGGAGCAGGTTGAAGAGGTTGACGACCAGGGTATCAAGCGAATGGTCACCAAGAAGGTGCCCAAAGACCGCCTCGCCATCCGCTTCCGTTTCATTGATCATGTCAAGAAGACGGGACAGTTCGATGAGCAGGGCGATGAAATCGAGGAACCGGTGTGGCAGCCAGAGTCGTGGTGGCTCTTTACTGGATCTGACATCTTGGTTGACCAGGCACGCAAGGAGTGGGAACTGCTGGACAAAGGCTTCTACACCGTTGCAGCCGAGCTCACCAACAAGTTTGGCAAGAAATTTTATAAGTTTATATAGATGCACAAGAAATTTTATCTTTGTCGCATGTCATTCTTGAGATATGACAGCGAGCATTTTCTCCTGTTCCTGAGTGAACAGAGAGTTGAAAACTATCACCCAGACAACTATATGTCGGAGTCTGATGGCGATAGTCAGGCAGTAACAGCTTACAGCTACGAGGGCAGTGAGATCGACGGCTCCACCAAGATTGAGGCTAAGTCGGCAAGCTATCGCGAGTTCGTGAATGGTCTGGTTCGTACTAAGTACAGCCAGAGCGATGTCGAAGCCATCCTGTGCAACCATGGTGATGGCAACAAGGAGCACGAGACGGAGTACCTGACATTCCAGAATTGGCGAGAGCAGGCTAAGCAGATGGCCAAGGAACTGCTCGACCGTGATATCTCATAGTTTTCAGATACGGCAGGAGGGGGAATAGTCCTTTCTGCCGTATTTTTATATACCTTATATTATATGTACCTTTGTGCCAGTTTTAAAAAAGGTACAGATATGCAGAGAAATACCAAGGAATGGATACACTACAGCTCTGCCAGTATAGTTCTGCTTGCCGGCATCGTGCTCGTGTTCATCAGCTTTTTTATGTCCCACGACGTAACTTCCAACGTCTTGTGGTTCTTTGGGCAGAGTCTAGTTTATGCAGCAACCGTCTTTGGTTTCACACTGAATTTTGACACCCGAGTTAAAGACATTATTCAAAAATATACAAACAATAAAAATGGCACGCAAGATTAAGAAAATTTTCATTCATTGTACAGCAAGCCGACAGTCATGGTCTGTCGATGCCTTGCTCAAGGAGTTCACCAACAAGGGCTGGCACTATCCTGGATATCACTGGGTCGTGACCGCAGACGGCAAATGTACGCAGCTCATGACAGAAGATCTTCCATCCAACGGAGTCGCGGGACACAATTTCGATTCCATCAACGTGGCATACATGGGCGGCATTTCACGTACAGGCAAGCCTATTGACAACCGCACAGATCTTCAGAAAAAGGGGTTGCGTGAGTTGCTTGTGCATCTCAGAGAGCGATACCCTGATGCCAAGATCATGGGACATCGCGACATCTCGCCTGACAAGAACCACAATGGAGTGGTCGATCCATGGGAGCGCATCAAGGAGTGTCCTTGCTTCGACGCCATTCCTGAGTATGCTGACATTTAAATCAATGGGATATGCAGAAACATCTCAAGTCTATCATCATGACCATATCGGTGATATTGGTCATCATCGCCTGCGTCTGGATTTCTGACCATCGACGGCAGCGAGCGGAGCAGGAACTGAGAGAACAGCTCAATGGGCTGAAACTTCAGTATGCTCCAGCCGAGCGAGACACCATCCGCGATTCGGTCCAGGTCATCACGCAGCAGGTGCTGCAGATGCCTGCAGAGGAGTACAAACTTCAAGCCTACGACCGCCAGCTGCTCCATGACCTGGACATACGTCTTGGCCAGGTCATGGTAGACCAGCGCACAAGTCTGAGTTCTGCTGATACTGTCAAGACTGACCGCAGCGATTCTGTATATACTTATTGCGACCGATGGCTCAGTTTCCGTCTCAACACGGCAGACTCCATCTTGACATACAAGGCGAGAGACAGCCTCCAGACCATCGTCTACAGGCAGTACAAGCACAGATTCCTCTGGTGGCGGTGGGGTACCAGAGGCTATGATGTCAAGGTCATCAACTTCAATCCCCATTCCAGCATATTATATAACAGCTATATACAAGTCACCCGATAATGGCAAGACAAGAGGTATATACAACAGTCATCAAGCTTAACTCTGAGGAGGCAAAGAACCGACTCAAAGAGTTAGAGGACAGAGTCGCTCGTCTGAAGAAGGCAAAACAAGATGCCTTCTCGGCGGGCGATTCCCGTTTAGGCGCATCCCTCGCAAAGGATCTGAAGGCCGCAGAGCGAGAGATGAAGCAATTCAAGAACTCGACCATGAGCGTCAAGGAGACGCTCGAAAATTTGTCAAATGCAAGTCTCGGACAGCTCGAGAAAGCAGCCCGACATCTGAAGGGTCAGATGAAGGCGGCATCTGATCCGTCAGACTATGCCAAGCTGGAGAACCAGCTGAGCAAAGTCAAGGAGCAGATGTTGCAGCTGAAGGGGGCGACCCGCAAGGCTGATGAAGAAGCGCATCGAATGACTGCGACCTTGTCTAATCTGAAGCATGCTTCTCTCAACGACCTCAACTTCACATCAAGCAAGCTGAAGTCGCAGATGGCTGATTTCGACCCTCAGTCAACCATGTACGCCTCTAGAGCAGCCCAGCTGAAGCTGGTGGAGGCTGAACTGGAGCGCATACATCAGAGTGAGCGTAAAGTCGTTACTCTGATGCAGCAGTATGACAAGGAGATAGAGGAGACCAACATCGATATCAAGGAGACCAAGCGGCAGATGCAGCTTGTCAACCGCACCATGTCGAACCTGAAGACATCATCAATCCGTGACCTCGAATTCTCTATCAAGGCCATCAATCAGCAGATGGCTGGTATGGACCGAGGTACCGAGAAGTTCAAGCAGATGCAGCTGCAAGCGAAGCAGCTGAAGGCTGAGCTGCAGGCTGTCAGAGCCGAGGGCGTAGCTCAGGAATCCTGGATCAAGAGGTCTGCTGATACCTTCAACCGCATGCAGGGCCTCGCCATCAGCGCCATCGCTGCTATATCAGGCATCACATTCACCGTCAAAAAATGCGTGGAGGAATATGCCAAGATGGACGACGAGATGACCAATGTCAGAAAATATACCGGTCAGGCGGCTGATGAAGTGGAGCGGATGAATGAGGATTTCAAGAAGATGGACACCCGAACTCCTCGTCAGAAACTCAACCAGCTGGCAGAGGATGCCGGTCGATTGGGCATCACGTCAACAGCTGCCATCGAAGAATTCGTCGATGGAGCCGATAAAATCAATGTCGCACTCGGTGATGACCTCGGAGACAAAGCAGTCTCACAGATTGGCAAGCTGGCGCAGATGTTCGGTGAGGACAAGACCAAAGGTCTGAGAGGAGCCATGCTCTCTACTGGATCAGCCATCAACGAGCTGGCGCAGAATTCTTCTGCTTCAGCTGGCTATCTCGTTGACTTCACTGCGCGTGTAGCTGGTGTCGGCAAGCAGGCAGGCTTCACCCAGGCGCAGATCATGGGTCTCGCATCAGTCCTCGACCAGAATATGCAGCAGGACGAGACGGCTGCTACTGCAGTACAGAATCTCCTTGCTAAAATGTTCCAGGACTCAGCTAAGTTTGCAAAGATTGCAGGACTCAATGTCAAGGAGTTCGCCAATACCTTGAAGAAGGATGCCAATACCGCCTTGCTTCAGTTCCTGGCAGCTATGCGTTCCAAAGGTGGTTTCGCAGAGCTGGCACCTATGTTCGAAGAGATGAAGATGGATGGCTCGAGAGCGACCGGTGTACTCACCGTCCTCGCTGATAAGCTCGATGATGTCAAGACTGCACAGCAGTTGGCCAACGATGCATACGAGGAGGGAACATCCGTCATCAATGAGTTCAACACGCAGAACGAGAGTGTTCAGGCGCAGCTAGACAAGGCTGGCAAGAAGTTTCTGGATCTGTCAATATCACTCGGTGAAAAGCTATACCCAGCTGTCCGCCTCTGTCTGTCAACGGCAAGCATTACTGTTCGCATACTCTCAGAGGTCGTTGACTTCGTCATCAAGTATCGTACTACGATTCTTGCCCTCACGGCAGCTATCATCGCACTGACCGTTGCAGAATCTGCACACGTTATCAAGCTGAAGGCGATAGCCTTTTGGAACAATATTGTGATTGCTGGCTCCAAAAAACTGTGGGCAGTTTTAGTCGCTCACCCATATATGGCTGTAGCTGCTGCAGTTACGGCATTGGTTGCAGTTCTGATAGACCTCAACCGTCAATCTGATACTGCAGCAAGAATTTCCAAAGAACTCAATGACATCAGAGAGGAGGCACAGAAGGAGATTGTTGAGGAGAAGACCAAGCTCGAGAACCTACGCAAAGCTGCGATGGATGAGACAAGGTCGCTCAATGAGCGATATGCGGCAATCAGCGAGCTGAACCGCATCGTACCAAACTACAATGCCACTATCGACAAGACAACCGGTAAGTATAGAGAGAATAAGCAAGCACTCGATCAATACATCGCATCACTCGCACATCTCTATGAGGTGCAGGGAGCAAAGAAGCGAATTCAGAAGTTATCAGAAGACAAGGTGGACCTGGAGCTGAAGAAGCAAAAAGTGCAGGAGCGATACGATGATGCCAAGAAGGCAGGTTTTGGCTTTTCATACTCATCAATCAGTGGAGCGACTGGTAATACTCGCATAGATGCCAGCAGACATCTCAAATCTGAGCTTGATGATATCAACTCTGCATTGGCTGAGAAAAATAAAATTTTGTCCACAATCACAAAAGTCTATGGCAATGATATTCAGAGCCAGGAGGTGCAGAAGGTCATCGATAACAACAAGAACAATGGTGGTGGTTCAAGTGGAGAGTCTGAGAAGGAGCGCAAGGCTCGCGAGAAGGCTGAGAAAAAAGCTGAAGCTGAAGCTCGCAAGCGTGAGGCTGAAGCCAAGCGCAAGCAGAAGCAGGCTGCTGATTCCATCAAGGCTGAGACCAATCAGCTTTTGGCTGAGAATGCCAAAGCTTATGCGGAGGGTACCAAGAACTACCAGCAATTCGTGGATGATCGTCAGTCAATACAGTTGAGTGGCTTCGAAAAGCTGAAGCAGCTCTATGGTGAGGAGAGCAATGAGTACAAGCAGCTGCTTGATAACCAGGTGAGCGCTACCAAGCAGCATGATGATGCCATTCAGAAGATGAATGAGCAGACCATTGAGCGTGAACGCCTCCAGAAGGAGGCTAGCATCAAAGCGCAATATTATGATGTCAATTCGAAAATCTATCAGAATGATACCGCTCTCAATGAAGCCCTATATAAGAATGATGTCGAAGCAATGAAAAAACGTCTTGCCCTCTACAAAGACAGAGAGGGCAGCGAGGAGTGGCTGGATCTGAAGGCTGAGATGGAACAGGCAGAGCTCGACCACCAGCTGCAGATGCAGGAGTCATACCAGAACCAGCTGCGTGAACTCCGTCAGCAGTTTGGCAGGCAAGACTTGCAGGCACAGGAGACCATGTACCTCAATGGCCTTGACAATCTCTACAAGCAGGGATTGATCAAGGAGGAGGAATATCAGCAGATGAAGTTGGAGATAACCAAGCAGTTCGCTGCACAGAGAGCGCAGATTGATGCTGATGACCATGGAGCAGGTAGCGCTCAGATAAAGATCAACAATAAGTCTTCTGAGATGGTCAACAGCGCCAGGGCTGCTGCAGGTGAGTCCCAGTCGACCAGTAATGCAACTCTGGGTGGATACTTCTCCTCACAAGTTGAGAACTATCAAAACACAATGGAGAAACTGAAGGAGTTGTATGGCAACGACAAGCAGATCCATGCTGCATACATGCAGGCGAAAGCGCAGGTAACAGCCAACTTCCTCGACAACATGGTGCAGCAGACATCTGCTGCATACAACGGCATCAACAACATTCTTTCTTCTGCGTCAGCATACGCTCAGGCATGCTCAGACCTGGAGCAAGCCAAAATCTCCAAGAACTACGAGAAGCAGATTGCTGCAGCTGGCAACAACTCAAAGAAAAAGAAGAAGTTGGAAGAGAAGCGTGACAAGGAGTTAGCCGCAGCCAAGTCTAAAGCCAACAGGAAGTCCATGAAGATTGAGATTGCTCAGGCAATCGCATCAACCGCTATGGCTGCCATCAACGCATACTCTTCTGCAGCCAGCATCCCTGTTACAGGTTGGGTTATGGCACCAATCGCAGCCGGCATGGCAACCGCAGCAGGTATGCTGCAGATTGCAACAATCAAGAAGCAACACCAGGCAGAGGCAGCAGGGTACTACGAAGGTGGTTACACCGGAGGCAACCGCTACCGAAAGGAGGCTGGAGTTGTGCATGAAGGTGAGTTCGTGGCTAATCACAATGCCGTCAACAACTCATCCATCCGTCCGGCTCTTGACCTCATCGATAGGGCCCAGCGCACCAATACAGTTGGCTCGCTGACCGCTGATGATATCACACGTTCTCTGGGACAGGGTAGCAGTACCGTGGTGGCTCCTGTAGTCAATGTTAATAATGACAACACCGAAGTACGCCAGTCCCTCGATGGTGTCAATGCAGCCGTCAGCCGTCTGACACAGACTCTTGATGATGGCATTGAGGTCGAGGTTCCGATATCTGGTCGTAGAGGTCTGCACCGCAGACTGCAGGATTATCAGCGCATTTTAAACAATAAGTAGTGGAATATGATAACATGCATCATCAATGGCCATAAGGCCTATCCCATTTCTACATCATCCATCAAGGTGACATACGCAAACCAGTATGTCACCGATGACGGTGAGTACACCTATGACATCACCTTCCCCATGAATATCCTGGAGAACCGTGTCATATTCAAGAATGTCTCACGCTTGGAGGTCAAGAAGAACGTCGCCAAATACGATGACTGCAAGCTGTTCTGTAACAGCCAGCTCATCATGAGCGGTGTTGGTACCATACTCTCAGTGAATGAGAAAGAAATCAAACTGCAGATAGTCGGAGGCAAATCCCGCATCAAGTTCAACGACCGCATGACCAAACACTATATCGATGAGATACCGTTTGGCACAGCTGACAAGCCGGGTTATAATGTTGAAAAAGGTTGGTCTCAGGGAATTAAAGACCTTCAAAAAATCAAGGACATCTACAGACTAGATGAAGATAAGTCGCAGTTCCTGGGAGTGGAAGGTAAATGGTGTTTCGTTCCTGTTCGGGACGAGACAAATGATATGATCGCCAATTTCGTTGGAGTGGATAGAACTAAGCAGTTCATCGGCTACAATGCACCATATATCATGAACCTGGCAGTTCAGCCCAACCTGATGCATATATTCCGCAAGGTGGTGGAGTACGAAGGATATACTCTCAAGCGCAACGACTTCGACTGTAAACCATGGAATCTTCTGTATATAGCTTCAGCCTACAAGACGCGTGAACTATGCAAGGCGCTTCCTCATTGGTCCAGCTATACCTTTATAGAGGAATTCAGAAAGCTCTTCAATGCCACTATCGTTTTTGACGATATTCTGAAGACCTGCTCAGTTATCAATGCTTCAGAACTGACAACAGCTGATTCCATAGAGGTTGAACCTATGGACGAATACACTAGTGACTACGATGAAGATGGCTCCTTCTCTACATCATCTACGGCTAACCTGGAATACAATCTGGGAAATTCTGCCAATAGAGACAATTATGAAGTTATCACGAAAAAAGTTTTCGATAATTTTGAGATTGTGCATAGCAAAGAGTTAATGGGGGCAAACAAACAGTTTGCTTCCACAACGCTTTCATGGTCTGAGAAGCAAAAGCGACAGACTATCATCGAGAATTTCGGCAACTTCTATGTATATATGGTAGATGAAAATGATAACAAAAGCTGGAAACCTGCTGGCATCTGGTCACCACTTATCAGGGACAGTTCCTCAGATGATTTTGTTGATCTGAATATTTCTCCTGCTGCTCAAGTAGTAGAGAATATCAATTTCAAATCAGGATTGCTGGAAGACAAGTATTACGAGAGACGGTGTCTTCTGTCAATGCCGAATGATAAGGAGTCAGATTCCAAGGAGTGCGACGTTGACGACGATGGCTATAGTTATACATCTGTCCAGGATGCGCTTGATGATGAATCCGCACTCGACAACTCTGAAGACGAGCAGGAATGCATGAACATTTTCTTCATTCTTCCAGGCAGGGTGCAATCTACCGATGGTTCAACCACAAAACTATCTTGGGTTGGGGAGAAGTCCAGATGGCCACAGTTCCTGACCGACTATCGTATCAATGAGGGATTCAGACTTGGCATCGCCCATTTCGAGGATAGCTATTTCTCGTTGTCACTCTGCATGAAGAGCGAATTTGGTACAACCAGTCTGGGAACCTTACATGCTAACGGTTTAAAAATAGACAATAAAAACTGCATGGAAGTCAAGTTCAAGTCAGATGACATACCTGACCCATCCAAGATATACATTATCCGCAACAAGAGATTTGTGTGTGAGAAGATAGAGATGGAGGTCAAGGACGATGCCATCGAGCCAGTTTACACAGGCTATTTCTATATGCTATCATAATATATATAAGGTGGGGAGCAGTCAGCCCTCCACCTTATTATATTATAGGATTCCCTGATAGCTCTTGATATACTCATTCGCCTTCTGTATATCCTTAGGCGTATAGATGTCAGTGATGAGGATGGATGAGTGTCTCGCCTGGTCTCTGACCGACAAGACATCGGCATTGGCACGAAGCATGTTGGTGATGCCTGTATCCTTCAGACTGTAGAACTTGAAGCGAGGCGAGAGCTTTAGGTTTTTTCTCAAGACTCTAGTCCAGTAGTCTCTGAACATTTTCTCGTTCTTTCTTTCCGGTCCAGGGCAGAACCCGTCAGAGAAGAGATAGTCCTGCCCTGGGTGTGAGAAGATGTTGAGTTCCATCATCAGCTTGATGACATGAGTCGGCAGGGTGATCACGGCATCATTGCCATTCTTCGTGTTCTCACCATGCAGACTGATTGTCTGAGTCTTGACGTGGATATCGCAGATTCTGAGATAGGACATCTCACGAGGGCGGATGAAGAGATAGTGGATGATTTCACAAGCCAGCAGATAGTGCTTGTTGTGCTCCAGCAGGTAGTCTCTGATGAGCTGCATGGTACAATCCGGTATGACATCTCTGTTTTTCTTCTGTCTGTTCTTGATGCGTCCCAGTCCTTCAGTTGGATTCTTAGGGATATAGCCGCGAGCCAGCAAGTAGGTGGAGAAACTCTTAGTCCAGGCAAGATAGTTGTTACGGGTCAGAACTGTGTTGTTTCGGTCGATGAAGATATAGTCCAGGAACTTGCTCACATTACTTTTGTCCCATTGGTAGGAGAAGTTGAGGACTATGTTTTTCTCCTTCTTCCATCTCTCCAGGATTCTGACACGACTGCTGTAGTCAACAAAAGTCTCCTCACGCATGCTACCCTCGTTGCACATTTTGACGAGATAAGCCTTATATTTCTCGAGTACATCTTCCCACTTCGTATATTCCAGTGGCTGCAGAGCCTCAATCCATGGGTTCCATCCAGCCATGAGCTTCTCGGTGAGTCGCTTCATAATCTGGTCGGCATAGACACGCTGATTACGCTTGCCCTTGATATGGTCAAGCATGATTTTCTTCTTCCTCATGCGGTTGAGCTGAGGATCAAACGCCATGAAGGAGATATAACATTCAGATCTCTGGTGAAAAACTGGAGGTTTCCAGCCAATGACACTGCTAAGTACAGTGTCATTCGAATTTGGAGCATAATTTTTTTTAGCCATATCTTTAATTTTTCTCAGATACAGCTTATTATTAATAATGTATATAAAGGTTTGATACCGACATTGTACCGACCACTTTGATGCCGACTAAGGCGAAACCTCAGTGTTTACGGTACATCTGACGACCTTTCGTCGGGATTACTGGACTCGAACCAGCGACCTCATCGTCCCGAACGACGTGCGCTACCAACTGCGCTAAATCCCGATGTTTTGGCACCTATGGTCATAAAGACGATGCAAAGGTACACCAAAAATCGCATAAAACCAAATAAAAAAGCACTTTTTTATCTTTTTTGAAAACTTTTTCACCGAAAAATTTGGTGGAACCGATTTTTATTACTACCTTTGCACCCGCAAATGAGAAATCATCTGTAAAGAGTATGGTGCCATAGCTCAGTTGGTAGAGCAAAGGACTGAAAATCCTTGTGTCCCCGGTTCGATTCCTGGTGGTACCACTTCAAAAAGCCGAACTTCAGCAATGAAGTTCGGCTTTTTGCTTGTTATAATCCGTAAACGTTTACGTATCTTTTCTATCCGATAAAGGAACAACATTGAGCTATTTTTCTTATTTTTGCATTGTAAATAGTAAAAGTATCTGTAATAACCAAGATATTTTATCTGATTATTTATAGAAACCTATAAGCAAATTTCAACTTAGAAACAATAATAACCAAGCTAAAACGAGATGTTTATGCAACAACAACTAAAAAGAGCAAGTATGGCACTTGCGTTGGGTTCTATTTGCATTGGCGCTTTCGCCCAGGCAACAATTAAGGGTACCGTCAAGGACTCTAATGGTGAACCTATGATTGGTGTAAGTGTAGTTCCTGATGGAGCTGCTGGTGCTGGATCAGTTACTGATCTGGATGGTAATTTTACGCTCAATGGCGTCAAGCCATCTACCGTCATTAAGTTTTCTTATATTGGATATAAGGAAAAGTCGGTGAAGGTAGGTAGTCAGAACTCTATTTCTGTCGTAATGGAAGAGGACAACAACTCTCTGGATGAGTTGGTTGTCATCGGCTATGGTGTCGTTAAGAAACGCGACCTCACGGGTTCCGTGGCCTCTATCAAGTCTGACGACTTGAAGAACGTGGCTTCTTCTAATGCGATGCAGGCTATGCAGGCAAAGATTCCTGGCATGGACTTGCAGCAGAGCAGTGGTGAGTCTGGTTCTGGAGTGAGCATCAATCTTCGTGGTGCCCGTTCTATGTTGGCTTCCAACAATCCATTGATCCTCGTGGATGGTGTGGCATACGGTTCTACCCTCGACATCAACCCATCCGACATTGAGTCTATGGAGGTATTGAAGGATGCATCTTCTACCGCTATCTATGGTACCCGTGGTGCCAATGGTGTCATCATCATCACCACCAAGCGTGGTAAGGCTGGCAGAACATCTGTGGGCTTCAACTTCTACAACTCTTTCAATAGCGCTACCAATGCCGCACATTCTATGTATGGCAACAAGGAGGTGCAGCGTCTGATTGACAAGCGCGCTTACCAGGATTGGGCAAAGGGCGACAAGACTCTGGATGCCTATAATACCGTACTTTCGGGTATTACTCCTGAGACAGTCTTGACAGAAAAACTCGACGATGGTACAGCTACATTGGATATCTATAATGATGGTTCTTACACCGACTGGGGCGACTTGCTCCTGAAAAACAGTACTTCTCAGAACTACGAAGTCAACGTGGCTGGTGGTAGCGAGAAGACCAACTTCAACGTTTCTCTCGGGGCGATGTACGACCGCGGTCTGATGAAGAACGACCAGATGAGCCGTTACAATGGTAAGGTGAACATCGACCATCGTATCAACAAGATGGTAAAGGTAGGCTCAAGCTTGCTTTATACATATAAAAATTGGAACCGCCGTAACTCAGGTGTTTACAACCAGGCGTTGAAGATGACTACCATCACTCATCCTTATTTAACTGATGGCAGCATCAACTCAACTCCAAACCCTTGGTATGCAGCTCATTGTTCTCCATTGCTCGATGATGTGGAGGGAGCATATCAGAACAATACCGAATCTACCCGTTTCTTCGGTAATGCCTATGTGGAGTTGAACCCTATCAAGGGCTTGAATCTCCGCTCAATGTTTGCCGTGGATAGAAGCGACTCACGAAATGGCTTGTACCAGGACTATCAGAGTCAGCAGAGATACCAGTCACCTTCTACCAGCTACATCCGTCAGATCAGAAATAACTCTACTGCGATTACATGGGATAATACCATCAACTATAATACTACAATTGCAGAGAAGCATGACTTGACCGCTTTGCTGGGACATGAGTTGACACAGACAGTAACAGAAAGTTCTACTGTAGGCGGTGATGCCGGTGCTACCCACTACTATGAGAGTGGTTTCCGTGATCTTTCCAAGATCCTCTCACCTGTGACAACTTCTACATACGTGAAGACAGCCATGTTGTCATTCTTCGGTCGTCTGAATTATTCATACGCCAGCAAGTACTTGCTTACCGCTTCTCTCCGTGCCGATGGTTCTTCTACCTTGGCAAAGGGACACAAGTGGGGCTACTTCCCATCTGTGGCAGCAGGTTGGAGATTAATCGAAGAAAATTGGCTGAAAGACCAGAAGGTATTGAGCAACCTGAAGCTCCGTGCTTCATGGGGTGTTTCCGGTAACGCAGCCATCGATGCTTATTCTACATTGGCATCCTTGAGCAGTACTACCTATTATTATTATTTAGGTAACAACGACGTGGCTGGTAAGATTCCTAGTCAGATGGGTAACTCTAACCTGACTTGGGAGAAGACATCTTCCTTCAACCTGGGTCTCGACTTCGGTTTCTTCGACGGTCGCATCAGCGGTAGCGTGGATTATTATTGGAACCATACCTACGACCTGTTGTTCTACAAGACAGCACCAGCTTCTTCTTTCCCAACAGTAATCGACAACATCGGTAAGACCAAGGGTCAGGGTCTTGAAGTTTCTTTGATGACAGACATCATCCGTACCAAGGACTTCGACTGGACAGCCAACTGGTCATACTCTCACTTCAAGGATGAGATTACCGAGTTGACAGGTGGTGTAGATAAGTATGTATCAGGAACCAAGGGCCTGTTCGTAGGCAATCGTGTAAACGCATTCTATGATTACAAGGTACTCGGTGAATGGGGTATCGGTGAGTTCGACCAGTATGTAGAGGACTTCAAGGCAGCTCACGACGGAAAGAAGCCTGCCTGCGCCAGCACCAAGGGCTATGGTACCCCAGGTTCTCCAAAGATTCTGGATGCAGATAACGATGGCAACATCACATCTGACGACCGTGTACTCTACAACCGCGACCCTAATCACGTATTTGGTATGACCAACACCTTCAGCTACAAGGACTTCTCGCTCTCTGTGCAGTTGATGGCACGTTTGGGAGGTTACATCTCTTACGCCATGAATGAGCAGTTGAACTATGAGTCAGCCAACTGGGGTGATGCCATTGATTACTGGACACCAACCAATCCGGGCGCTAAGTTCCCTAGCCCAGGTTTGGATTCAAATGCCAGCAAAATCTGGTCATCCTACAAGAGTGCATTCACATACGAGAAGGCAGATTACTTCAAGATCAAGGATATCACCCTCTCTTACAATGTGCCAGCCAACTGGTTGCACACCGTGGGCATGAGCAAGGCTCGCATCTACTGCTCAATGAAGAACTTCATGACATGGAGCAAGATTGACAACTACGACCCAGAGCGTGGTGGTAGCATCTCATTCCCAATGCAGAAGCAGGTAGTAGTAGGTCTTAATGTAGAATTCTAAAATCATCGAATCAATTATGAAAACAAAGATATTATTCATGGCAGCAGCCTCTTCTATGATGTTGGGGCTTACCTCTTGCTCTGATTTCCTGGAAGAAGAGAACAAGGTGGGCGAAACTGCCGACTTGACATATAAAACCCCTTCTGGATTGGAAGGACTGGTTGCCAACTGCTATACCTTCGCTCGTGGATGGTATGGTAAGGAGGCTGGTTTGGGCTTGAGTGAAATGGGTACCGACCTCTTTTACTATGGCTACGACAACAAGCAGAAGAGCCTTTGCTCTTACAACTTTGGTGCTGCTGCCTTGGAGAACAATGTAGCCGACAACCCTTGCCTGGACCATTACTGGGAGTTGTTCTATAGCGCTACTGATGTTTGCAACAATGCCCTCAAGTATATCAACGAGGCTACCTTCCTGGGCGACGAGGAGAAGAACCGCAACCTGGGTGAGGCGCACTTCATGCGTGCTTTCTACTATTTCCACATGGTGAACATCTGGGGTGCTATCCCTTACAATGCAGAGCCTATCACAGCTCAGAACTTCAACCCAACCCGTATGCCGGAGAATGAAGTCTATGGCAAGATTCTGGACGACCTGGATGCATCTATCGCCAACTTTGAGGCTGCTGGTTACAAGACCAAGGCAGATGGCCGTGCCAACTATTGGGCTGCCAAGGCTTTGAGAGCAAGAGTGTTGCTCTATGCTGCTTCATGGTTGGGCGGACAGTTGAACCAGACCGTAAAGGGTGGCAACTACGATGGCAAGGACAAGAATGCTCTCTATACAGCAGCGCAGGCTGATGCTGAGGCTGTTATCGGTGCAAGCGATTACGCCAGTCTGGATAATGACTACAAGCATGTATGGACCATGTCTAACGAGAGCTACAATACCAACAAGGAGGCTCTCTTCGGTGTAACATATTCTCAGGACATCGCTACCAATGCCAACTGTATTCCTTACCGTTACCGTTTGGAAGGCGGTAGCCCAATGCAGTATAACAGTTTGATTACCCGTACAGGTTATAGCCGTGGCGGTAGTGCTATGCTGTTGATGTTCGTATCAATGTGGAACAATGGTGCCACCGACCTAGGTGGTAATGGTCAGAAAGACTCACAGGTGTTCTGGCGTATTGCCAAGGGCAAGACTACTATCAAGAGTAAGTCAACCGGCAAGAACGTAGAGTGCGGTGCAGCTTACTCACCATACGGACGTGGCTTTACCCGCTACTTGCCATCTTTGCACTTGTGGAACCTGTTGGAGAAGCATAAGGCTACCGACCAGCGTTCTGAGGCAACCCTGCTCGATCACTACGACATCGCATCTCCAGATTTGGCAAAGAATGCAAAGAATTATCCGTTGTTGCAGGATACAGCCATCTACTACTGTCCTATGGATGGAGATTCTCCAGAGGGTCAGGCTATGCAGGCTTGGGCTAAGAACAGATACCGCATCCAGTTTATGGCTGGTGGTGATATTCCTGTATATACCTCTATGGATGAGGCTACAGCCAAGCCAACAGAGGCAGCAGTCAAGAGCTCTAAGGTTTATGGTGACGAACGTTTCAATTCTTATAAGATTGCAGGCTGGTGCTCATTCCCAGGTATCAAGAAGTTCCTGGATAATGAGTATGATGAGAATTACCCAACCCACGACATCTCTAGCCGTGATGCCATCGTGATGCGTATGCCAGAGATGTATCTCATCAAGGCAGAGTGCCAGTTGGCTTTAGGAGATGGTAATGCAGCCATGGCAACCATCAACCAGCTTCGTCAGGCTCGTGCCATCGAAGGCACCGACAATACTCTGAGCGGCAACGCCACTATCGACACCATCCTTGAGGAGCGTGCCGTTGAGTTCTGCGGTGAGCAGATGCGTTGGTTCGACTTGAAGCGTACCGGCAAACTTTATGAATATGTAGAGAAATATAATGCTCAGGCTTCAGCCAACTTGAAGGCAGATGGTAACAAGCATTATCTCTACCGTCCAATTCCACAGAACGAGATTGATGCCGTTCAGAACTTCACAACAGAAGTGAACAGCACCACAGGTTTCTGGCAGAATCCAGGGTATTAAGGATAGGTTAGATATAAGTTAACACACTCTATTTTTTGGCGAGCATTGTTCTTGGTGAATAGTGCTCGCCCTTTTTTTTACCAATATTTTAAAAATGATGCAGTCTGATGTTTATGATAACGTTTACGTTTAAAAGTTGTCATAGTATGTCGCAATCTATAAGATATTTGTTTATCTTTGCATCGCAAACAAAACAATCATCTATAATATTAAGTAATCTAACAAACATATTAGATAATGAAGAAGTACTTATTCCTATTGGCTTGTATGCTCTCTGCCGCCGTGTATGCAGACAACAAGCAAACCGTAAAGGTAGATGGTCAGGTTATCGACAAGACCATCACGGAAATCACCTTTGATGGTGACAACGTAACGCTCAGCTATGCTGACAACTCTTCTGATACGATGGATATGTCGTTCGTATCGCTTTCTTTCACTTATGGCACATCCGCAGGTATTCATCAGGTGGAGCAGCTCAAGGAGGCATTGCAGGGTAAGGTTTATAACCTCAATGGTCAGTTGGTGGGCAATTCCGCAGAGGGATTGTCTAAGGGCGTTTATATCGTGAATGGTAAGAAAGTAATCATAAAGTAATGAAGGAGGAATTCAGAATGAAGAAAATGGTATTCTCTTTGGCGCTCTTATTGGGAGGTGCCGGTAGCGTGTTGGCTCAGGTAAATGCAGATAAGGTGAATCATGCTGTGGCTCGTAACAGCAAGGTGAACCAGATGTTTGTTACCACCAGTGCGGGAGATGTGAAATATTACAATACTGCCGATTTGGCCAGTGTGAAGTTTGAGGGCGACAAGGCTATCATCGCTCCGAAGGATGGAAGCGATAACGATGAGTATGATGCTTCTGTCAGAGAAATCAACTTTGCCAAGCGAGTGGAGCAGGGTGAGAACGGAGGCGTGGAGAATCCTGCCGGCGTTGTGAAGATTACGGAGGCAAAGGCCTGGCTGGAGTCTGTTTATCTGAAGTGGGCTCCTTTCGAGGGAGCTTCTTCTTACAATGTATATGTAGATGGCAAGAAAATTGATGCACAACTGATTCGTCAGTATGCTTCTTATTTCCGTGCCGATGTGCTCGGCTTGAAGGCGGGTTCCTATTCTGTAAAGGTGGTTCCTGTGGATGCTGCCGGTAAGGAGATGGCTGGTGCCAATACGGTTTCCAATCTCTTGGTAAAGAACTATAACCGTGAGGGCTTCGCTCATTTCAATTTCGAGGGAATTGGTGCTTACAACAATGATGGTACATTGAAGTCGGATGCCAAGATTCTCTATATCACAGCAAGCACAGCCAAGACCGTATCTACAGAAGTTATCACCGGAGCCAAGAACAAGAAGCAAACCGTGAAAGGTTTGCAGGCAATCATCGATGCTTACCAGAAGGGATATGATACCACTCCTATTGCTTTCCGTATCATCGGTAAGGTGAGTCTGGCTGACCTGGATGGAATTTCAAGTTCTGCCGAGGGTTTGCAGATTAAGGGTAAGACAGGCTATTCAACCATGAACATGACCTTCGAGGGCGTGGGTGATGATGCCACCATCTATGGCTTCGGCTTCCTGGTAAGAAATGCCAAGAGCGTGGAGTTCCGTAACTTCGCCATCATGCGTTGTCTCGACGATGCAATGTCGCTCGATACAAAGAATTCAAACATCTGGATTCACCACCTGGATCTTTTCTATGGTAGAAAGGGTAGCGCTGCCGACCAGGCTAAGGGAGATGGAACCGTAGATATCAAGGGCAATTCTAAGTATGTGACCGTGGCTTACAACCATTTCTGGGATAACGGTAAGTCTTCTATGTGTGGCATGAAGAGCGAGACTGGTGAAAACTGGATTACCTATCACCACAACTGGTTCGACCATTCCGATTCCCGTCATGCCCGTGTACGTACCATGACCGTTCACATGTACAATAACTACTATCAGCATTGTGATGTATATGGCGTAGGAGCCACAACGGGTTCTAATATCTTTATGGAGTCTAACTACTTTGATGCTGTGAAGCGTCCAATCATGAGTTCTCTACAGGGCACCGATGCCAAGGGTTCAAAAGGAACCTTCTCTGGCGAGAATGGCGGTATGATCAAGGCGTATGGCAATGTGTTTGCCAACAAGCCAAGCGGCTTCAGCTATGTTACCTATGCATCCAACAATACCAGCTTCGATGCCTACGATGTAGCTAAGGCGTCCGAGCAGGTGCCAGCCGGTGTGAAGACTTTGGTGGGTGGTACTACCTATAATAACTTCGATACCAACTCAAGTGTAATGTATGCACATACAGCCGATAATGCAGCCGATGTGCCAGCTATCGTAGAAGGTTATTATGGCGCTGGTCGATTGAACCATGGCGACATCCACTTCGATATTCCAGATGAAACCGTAGTAACCAATGGCCATCAGCAGCCATTGCCGGCATTGGCAAGCATTCTCGATGCTTACAAGTCGGGTGTGGTAAAGGTATTTCTTCCATTATAATATAACAAAACGGACAAAAGCGGATAGATTCCGTCTTCTTGTCCGTTTTTTCTTTTCATTTGTCAAGTATCTGTCTAGCACTTTGCCTTCTATTTCCTACTTTTGCAACCGAAACAAATCGTTGTAACAAGCGACTCCCATCGTTACTGTGCAACCGATTGCACAGAATATTCATCATGAGTAAGTTTCCTTATTGGAAAAGAATCATTTATTTGATTATCTTTGCATTATAATAATAACTTAAAGGCAGAATAACAATGAAACATATTTTAGGAAAAGCCATATTGCTGGCTTCAGCACTTTTGTTCTCTATCACGGGCACAAGTTGCAGCAATGAAGATAATAATGCTACTCCCGAAAAGGAGAAGACATACGATATGAGCGGCTTCGCCAAGGGAGCCGATGTTAGTTGGCTCACAGAGATGGAGAAGGATGGTGTGAAATTCTATAATCAGAATGGCAAGGCTACAGAATGCATGAAGCTCCTCCGCGAAGAGGGAACCAATTCCATCCGTCTGCGTGTCTGGGTAAATCCGGAAGGTGGCTGGTGTGGCAAGGATGATGTCATCGCCAAGGCTTGGCGTGCTCAGCAGCTCGGCTTCCGTCTGATGATTGACTTCCACTATTCTGATACCTGGGCTGACCCGGGCAACCAGAAAGTTCCTGCTGCATGGCAGGGCTATACTGCCGAGCAGATGAAGCAGGCTGTGGCTGATCATACCAAGGATATATTGAAAGCCCTGAAGGATAGAGGTGTAACCAACGTAGAGTGGGTACAGGTGGGTAATGAAACCCGCGACGGAATGCTCTTCAACAGCGATGAGGCTGTAACCGGTCAGGTATCTAAGAATGCAGCCAACTTTGCTGCTTATGTTAACGCCGGGTATGATGCCGTAAAGGAAGTTTATCCACAAGCTAAAGTAATCGTACACGTGGATGAGGGTCATAATCTCGACCGTTATACCTGGCTCTTTGGTGAATTGAAGAAGAAGGGTGGAAAATGGGATATCATCGGTATGTCACTTTATCCAGAAGATAACAATTGGCAGGATTTAACCACCAATTGTCTGAATAATATTAAGACTTTATCAGAACAGTACAACTGCAAAGTCATCGTTTCAGAAATCGGTATGTGGTGGGGTTCTAATCAGGCTGCGCCAATGATGAAGAAGATGGTGGATGGCTGCAAGGCTATTTCTACCTGCGAAGGTATCTTCTATTGGGAACCTGAGGTTTACAACAACTGGAAGCCTGCCAACTATACCACTCTGGGTTGGTCTGCATATACTAAAGGAGCCTTCGATAACAGCGGTAAACCAACTGCCGTATTCGATGCATACAAATAATCCGATGCATATAAATAAGAACATTAAAGAAGAAATATGATAAAGAAAAGCATTACTTTCATGACTCTCGCCCTGGCGCTTTCTACCATGTGCCAGGCGCAGAGCCGAAAAGTCATTAATTTGCCGTCGTGGGATTTCTCCCGCGATGGCAATTCGTGGTCTCAGGTATCCGTGCCTCACGATTGGGCTATTTCGGGTCCTTTTGATAAGAAGTGGGACTTGCAGATGGTGGCCATTGAGCAGAATGGCGAAAAGGAGAAGACAGAGAAGTCGGGCCGATCAGGTGCGCTGCCTTGGATAGGTGAGGGCATGTATCAGATGAAGTGGACGGCTCCTAAGGGCTACAAGCGTGCCGTCCTCGTCTTTGATGGTGCCATGAGCCAGCCGGTGGTTTGCGTGAATGGCAAGGAGGCTGGCAAGTGGGCTTACGGCTACAATGCCTTCCGCATCGACATCACTCCTTTCATCCAGTTTGGCAAGAGCAATCTGATAGAGGTACATCTTAATAATGTAGAGGAGAGTAGCCGATGGTATCCGGGTGGCGGTCTCTACCGTCCGGTTTCCGTGGAACTTTACGGTAACGAGAACTTTTCTACCTGGGATACCTTCGTTCGTACCCTGAAGGCTGACAAGCAGGAAGCCGAAGTAGAGGTGAACGCCCTGCTGGAAGGAAAGATTGGTAAGTCGGGCAAGACGGTTATCGCCTTGCTGGATGAGGCTGGTACCAAGGTAGCTGAGCAGACCATTAAGGGCGCAACCCCTGAAATCAAGACAACCTTGAAGGTGGCGAATCCTCAGCTCTGGTCGCCTGAATCTCCTTATCTCTATCAGGTAAAGTTAACCCGATATGAAGGCAAGAAGGTGGCTGATGTACAGACGCTGAAGACCGGTATCCGTACCATTTCGGTATCTAAGAATAATGGCTTCCAGCTTAATGGCATCACCCGAAAAATCAAGGGCGTCTGCCTGCATCACGACCTCGGTCCGCTGGGAGCCGCAGAGAACAAGGCGGCGCTCATCCGTCAGATTAAGACGATGAAGGAGATGGGTTGCGATGCCATCCGTACTGCCCACAACATGCCTTCTACCATGCAGATGGAAATCTGCGATTCCCTCGGTATGATGGTGATGGCAGAGAGCTTCGATATGTGGATTTATCCTAAGTGCAAGAATGGCTACGCCAAGTTCTTCAAGGAGTGGAGCGACAAGGACATCACCAATCTGGTGAAGCACCATCGCAACCATCCTAGCATCATCATGTGGAGTATCGGTAACGAGATTCCTGAGCAGTGGAGCAAGGAGGGTAAGGAGATTTCCAAGCATCTGCAGGATATTTGCCATCAGTATGACCCTTCCCGCCCTGTAACCCAGGGTATGGACAGAGCTGAGGCTGCCCTGAAGAGTGGCTTTGCCCAGGTGATGGACGTTCCGGGCTTCAACTATCGCGTACATAAGTATTATAAGAATATCGAGCAGTTGCCTCAGGGCTTCCTCCTGGGTTCTGAAACGGCATCTACCGTCAGCTCACGTGGCGTGTATAAGTTCCCTGTAGAGGTGCGTGCCAGCAACAACAACCCATACGCCGACGGCCAGTGCTCCAGCTATGACACCGAGTATTGCTCCTGGAGTAATCTTCCGGATGATGACTGGAAGATGCAGGATGATTACAGTTGGGTGATCGGTGAGTTCGTATGGACCGGTTATGACTATCTGGGCGAACCGACTCCATACGATACCTACTGGCCAAGCCGCAGCAGCTACTTCGGTATCTGCGACCTTGCCGGACTTCCAAAGGATAGATATTATATGTATCGTGCCCACTGGAACGAGCATCAGCATACCACCCATCTTCTTCCTCACTGGAACTGGAAGGGCAGAGAAGGACAGGTTACCCCTGTATATTGCTACACCGATGGTGTGGAAGGCGAGCTTTTCGTAAACGGCAAGAGCCAGGGCAGGGTGCGCAAGGACAAGTCAAGCCGACTCGACCGCTATCGCCTCCGCTGGAACAACGTGAAGTATGAACCGGGCGAGATTCGTGTGGTTACTTATAATCAGTATGGCGACAAGGTAGGCGAAGACGTGAAGCGTACTGCCGGCGAACCGACGCAGATGAAGTTCAGCGTGGAGACTCCAGACCATGAGCCTATCGCCTGCATGGTAGAGGGCTGCACCGACGAGCACAACGTGCTTCTGAATGCCGATGGCAAAGACCTTGCCTTCATCACCGTGAGCCTTCTGGATAAGGATGGCAACGAGTGTCCGCTCGCCGATGATGAACTGACCTTCGAGGTAACGGGTGCCGGAACCTTCAAGGCAGCATGCAATGGCGATGCCACATCGCTCGAACCATTCACCCAGCCTCACATGCGCCTCTTCTCAGGCAAGCTCGTGATTCTTGTACAGAGCAAGGCGCAGAAGGGCGATATCATCCTCACCGTGAAGGATGGCAAGCGCAACATCGAGAAGACTTTGACGCTTCAGGCAATGTAATGGCTATCTTATTGAATATATTGAATCCCCTAGGAGTAGAAGGTCCTGCTCCTAGGGGATTTTTTCGTTCAGCGACGTTGAATGTGTATTCGGCGACGTTGAATGTGCATTCAGCGACGTTGAACGGACATTCAGCATCGTTGAACGGAACTTTTTATTAGACTTGAAAACTTTTTCTCCAGGTTCATTTGTAATTTTTCTCAAAGAAAGTTTGGCATTATCATGAATAATGTGTAATTTTGCAGCCATGAACAAGACAACTACAACTATAAGCCGAATGGGTATGGCGATAGCTATGCTCTTCGTTACCATAGCGCTTCATGCGCAAAGATTCGTCAATACCACCCTCGATGGTGCTCAGACGGTTAGTGCGATTACTCAGGATGCCAACGGCATCATCTGGCTTGGAACCGATAACGGACTCTACAGTTATGACGGTTATCATGACTATCGCCATTTTGCTCCCCACACCTTTAATCATGTACGCATCAATGCGCTCGGCTTCGAGGGCAGCATGCTCTATATGGCTACGGGCAATGGCATCCTGCAGTTTGATGCCAAGGAGGAAACCTATGTTTCTACCCCTGATGCTGAGGCTTATGGAGATGAAAGCAAGAAAAAGGCGCTGAAGGAACTGCGTGTAATCGATATAAAGGACAGAAAGAAAGCCTTCGGACCTGATGTGTATGCCATCTTGCATACCCAGAAGGGACTTCTCGTGGGTTCCCTCTCAGGACTCCGACTCAACAACCGCCCGATTCTTCTTACTCCGGGCGCACAGCCATTGGTCAATGCTCTGGCTTATGATGCCATCCGTCATTGCTATTGGATAGGTACCGAGGGTGCCCTTTATTGCGCCGACCGCAGTCTGCAGAATTTTTCGAAGATAGAAGCGCTGAACGGAAACTCCGTGAAATGTATTGATGAAGACCAGGATGGAAACCTTTATATCGGTACCGACAATGGTCTCTATCGCATGGCGATGAACAACAGTCTGGTGCATTTCGTTCACGACTCCCGCAATGAGGCTACCATCCCCAACAACATCGTATGGGCTTGCTATGTAGATAAATGGCAGAATGTGTGGATAGGTACCGACAACGGACTTTCTCGTCTCTCTACCCATACCTTCTATCGCTTCACATCGCTCGATAAGATTACCTTTTCCGGAGAGGGAAGCTTCCTGCATGCCATCCTCCAGACCCGTAATGGCGAATGGTGGATGGGTGGTACCAATGGCTTGATTCATTATACCGAGGGCGTGCGTGCCCAGGGTGCCGTATCTGATTATCAGAACGTGGTATGGTATAAGCAGAACAATCCTGCGGCTCCTTTAGCCCACAACCGTGTGCGCAAGATTTATGAGGATCAGGATGGTGATGTGTGGATCTGCACAGACCACGGCATCAACCTTTATAACAGAGCGACCAGACAGTTGCTCAATTTCATCGTCTATGATAAGACCGGCAAGTATTCCACCGCCTGGGCCTACGACATCCTTCAGGACAGAAAGGGCAGAATCTGGATGGCATCCTATCAGGGTGGCATCTTCGTGATGGAGAAGCAGCGCCTGGTGGAAGCCATCGCCCATGCAGCTTCGGGTACGGCAACCTGCGTGGCAGACTATCATTTCTCCGACAAGGGACAGAATGCCCTCTCGGGCTTGCATGTCGGACAGATGGTGCTCGATGGCAAAGGAATGATCTGGGCTTCTTCCCATAACCATCTCGACCGCATCGACCCTTACAACATGCGCGTGGCCCATATCGGAGGCAACGACGCCATCAACTATCTCATGGCTTCCGGCAACGGCAACGTATGGGTAGGATATAACGCCAGCGTCAAGTGCTACATGGTAAACCTGCCTATGAAGGGCAAGGAGGTGGATTGCAAGGAATGGAAGATTGGCGACAAGGTGGTTTCCATGTGTGATGTGGAAGGAAACATCTGGGTGGCTGCCGGAAACGCATGTTGCGTGCTGGATCCTAATGGCAACAGCTTCCGCTTCATCATCCCGATGGTTACTCCTAACAACATCTACTATTCCAAGCTGAACCACGAGGTGGTGATGGGTGGCAACGATGGCTTCGTCTCTATCCGTGCCGACCTCAACATGCCGAAGAACGATAAGGCGCAGCTGCTGCTGGCGGGCATCGTGGTGAATGGCAGACAGACCCAGGAGGCGTTGCTCGACGAGAGCATCAAGGGTACGCCGGGCGTATCGCCTGTTGGTTTGAAGACCTTGGTGCTGAAGAGCGATGAGAACAGTTTCACCCTCCAGCTCTCCGACCTTCCTTTTGCCGACCATCCTACAGCCGTCTATGCTTATCGCCTGGAGGGCGGCGACCACGAGTGGCACTATCTGGACAAGGGCAATCTCGATATTTCATACAATGGCTTGTCGTATGGCGATTACCATCTGTCCGTTCATGTGCTGGATGGCGAGGGCAATATCGGCGCCGAGGTTTATACGCTCGATATCTCCGTGCTTCCACCTTGGTATCTCACCATCTGGTGCAAGCTGTTCTATCTCACCCTGCTCATTGTCTTCATCGCCTGGATCATCAACTCTCATTTCGTGAAGAAGCAGTTGCAGGAGGCTGAGAAGCAGAAGGCTGAGATTCTGGAGCAGGTGAAGGCGCGTATGGAGTTCTATGCCAACCTTGCCGATGATTTGAAGTCGGCAGTAGAGCACCGTTCTTTCGATGAGGTTTCCCATGTGGTAAGTTCTACGCTCGATGTGGATGTTTCGTCGGATGATGCTCCGGGTGCCATGGTTGTTCAGATGGTCAATGGACCGCAGCCTGAAGTTGTAGAGTTGGATGAAATGGATCAGCGCCTGCTTGACCAGATTAAGGAGGCAATAGATGAAAACATGGTGGATTCCAACTTCAACGTGACGATGCTTCAGGAGAAGATGGGCATGGGCAACAAGCAGCTTTATCGCAAGGTGAAGGCGCTCACGGGTCAGACGCCTGTAGAACTGATTCGTGACATGCGATTGCGCAAGGCTGCTAAACTGCTGAAGGCAGGCAAGTTCAGCGTTTCCGAGGTGATGTACACCGTGGGCTTCTCCAACAGCAGCTACTTCTCGAAGTGCTTCTCCAAGGTATTCGGCATGTCGCCTTCGGAATATATGAAGAGATAGAAAGATTCATTCAAGTTCAAACGATATGTTGCCAATATTAACGATTACTGGTTCCGACAGCACCGGCGGTTCGGGTGTGCAGGCGGATATCAAGACGATATTCGAACTGGGCGGTTATGCCGTTTCGGCGATAACCAGCATCACCGTGCAGAACACCCTGGGCATCCAGGAGTTCTTCGATATTCCTGCCGAGATTGTTTCCGGTCAGATAGAAGCCATCATGAACGATATGCAGCCCCACATTGTGAAGGTGGGAATGATTCGCAAGGTAGAGACGCTGAATGTGCTCATCGATGCCCTGACCAAGTATCGTCCCGACCATATCATCTATGCCCCTTCCATCTGGTCGAGCCAGGGCGATGCGCTGATGACCGAGGATGTGGTGAGTCAGATAAAATACCGTCTGTTGCCCCTCTGTTCTGTGGTTGTGGCAAGAAAGAAGGAGAGTGATATCATCCTTCAGAACTCCCGACTCCTGGAGCTTGCCGAGAAGCAGGGACTTCGGATTTACCGCCTTGATAATGCCAATTCGCATGGTCTCATCAACCGTTTCTCTTCTGCCCTTGCCATCTATCTGAACCAGGGCAAGAAGATGGAGGAGGCATTGGCGATGGCGCAGGATTTCATCAATATAGAACTGGCTAGGGAGAGCAATCTGCAGGGCAGGAGTTCCGAGCTTTACAACCAGTTTATCTCGCAGGTGAACAATTTCTGCCGCACCTATAGCGATGTGCATTTCTATGCCGACCAGCTGAATGTGAGTGGCCGCTATCTGGCGCAGGTTACCCGCCGCATCTCCGGCAAGACGCCGAAGGCAATCATCGATGAATACATCGTGAAGGAGATAGAGCGCGAGCTTTCTACAACCACGCATACGGTGCAGGAGATAGCCAACACCTTCGGCTTTTCATCCCAGGCCCATCTTACCAAGTTCTTCAAGAAGATGAGAGGGGTAACGCCTTCTGCTTTCAGGCAGAAGGGCTGAAAACATACTACAGGCTGCTAATTTGTTTCCTTAATGAAACTCCTGGTTTCCCTTAATGAGACATGGAGTTTCCCTTAAGGGAACAAAAAGCTAGCTTTAGACCTTAATATTCCTAAGATATAATGTATACTCTTGAAAAACAGCATTATTTTGAATTTGTATAGAACTTGTATTTTAGACCATATTTAGTCCTATTATTGAAAAATATTTTGTATTTTTGCACCCAGAATGTAATTATACTAAATATGAGAAGAAGTATTTCGTTTACAATATTGTGTTTTATGATGCTTTCGGTGTTGGTATCATGTCATCAAAGTCATAAGAGAGAGTTAGACTTAGCTTATACGTTGGCAGAGTCTAAGCCAGATAGTGCTTTGGCCTTTTTGAACCATATCAATCAAGGTAAACTCTCAGATAAAGATATGGCGAAGTATGCCCTCATTTATTATATGGCACAAGATAAGTCGGGCTTGGATGTGGATAATGATTCCTTGATTCGCATAGCGTATGATTGGTATGGTAAGCATAAAGCCGATTCTCTTTATGCTTCATCCTTATATTATATGGGAAAATACTTTCTGCTGAATGATAGTATGGAGCAGGCTAAGGCATGTTTGGAAAAGTCCTATTCCATATCTGACAGCCTCCATAATATGAATTTAAAATGCTTGGCATTGGATAAGCTGATTGAAGTAGAAGAACAGCTGGCACCTTACAAAGCTTTGAACTATGCTAAAGCTTTGGTGAAGA